>Ga0187853_10000010_pt1 | contig 229458 bp, 228 predicted proteins | sample June2016WEW_6_10_2_FD_132417 | JGI IMG/M metagenome (GOLD analysis project Ga0187853, IMG submission 132417) | Peatland microbial communities from SPRUCE experiment site at the Marcell Experimental Forest, Minnesota, USA - June2016WEW_6_100 | ecosystem: Environmental > Terrestrial > Soil >... | reverse complement strand
GTCTATTGCGCCCTTCGGGCAGAACTTCACGCAGACCTTGCAGACACCTTTTGTGAAGTATAGGCAGTGTTCCCTGTCGATGACCGGGGTGCCTGGGACGGCTTGAGGGAACGGCCGGTAGATTGCCTTTCTTTTGCCTAAGCCGCAGTCAAACTCGCTTGGTACGCTTAGTGGACATTTTTGTTCGCATTGGCCGCAGCCTGTGCATTTCTCCTCGTCGATGTACCTCGGCCTCTTGCGTATTCGCGCGGTGAAGTTCCCTACGTAGCCGGAAAAGTCGGTAACGACGCTGTAGGTTAGGAGCTCAATGTTCGGGTGATGGCCTACGGACACCATCTTGGGAGTGAGGATGCAGGCCGCGCAGTCGAGTGTGGGAAAAGTCTTGTCAAACCGCGCCATGTAACCCCCGATTGATGATTCCTTCTCTACAAGGTACACCTTCTTCCCCGAATCTGCAATTTGAAGCGCAGCCTCAATTCCCGTGATGCCGCCTCCAACGATCAACACGTCTGGGTTCACTGGGACCTTCTTTACCTCGAGTGGTTCGTGGAAAGCCACACGCATTACGGCTGCGCCGACGATGGCCTTAGCGCGTTCAGTCGCTAACTCTTTGTCTTCCGTTATCCACGAGCATTGTTCCCGTATGTTGGCCATTTGAAACAGGAACGGGTTCAGGCCCGCGCCGGCAACCGCGCGGCGGAAGGTTGTCTCATGCATCAACGGGGAACATGAAGCAACGACTACTCGGGTTAGACCAAGCTCGCTGATATCCTTCCTGATCATTTCTTGCCCTGGGTCGGAGCACGTGTACTGGTAATCCCGGGCCACAACTACGTTAGGAAGACGACACGCATACTCGGCAACGGCCTTGCAGTCTACGGTGCGGGCTATGTTCGTCCCGCAGTGGCAGACGTAGACGCCTATCTTTTCTGGCAACTCTCGTACAACCACCAAGTTTTCTTCAGCAATTGTTTGCTAGGCGTTAGCTCGTCGTCAACGCCAAGCGATTTTCTCGAGAAACCGAAAGCTAGGCCGAGAAGTTGTGTAAAGTATAGGATTGGAATTTTGAAGTCTGTTCCGAAGAGATTGTTCACATTGCCCTGATACGCTTCCAGGTTGATGTGGCATAATGGACAGAGAGTGGCAATGCACTCTGCACCATTTTGCTTCGCCGCTTCGAGGATGTTTCTTGTCAAACCCAGTGCAACGTCTTCGTTAGTCATCATTAACATGCCACCGCAGCATTTTGTTTTCAACGGAAAATCGACCGGCTTGGCTCCCAGCCAGGAGAGCAGCTTGTCAAGCATCATTGGGAACTCCTTGTCGTCTATCTCTCCGAACGGCCGCGTCAGCTGGCAACCATAATATGGTGCGACCATTAGATTGGTGAGTGGCTTCTTTGTTCTGGCTTTGACCTTGCCTTCCCCAACTTCGTTAACAATCACTTCGAGGAGATGCCTAACCCTTGCCCCTCCCTGATATTGCATACCTGTAACGCCCAGAGCTGCGTTGACTGCCCTCCTCAGTTTCGGATCTTCGCCCATGTAGCGGTTCGTCTTGGTTAGAGTTGTTAGGCAGGCGGGGCAGACTACGACTAGATCTCTTTTTTCTTTCTCCGCCAACGCCAAGTTTCTTGCTGAGAGAAGGTGTGCCCTCTGTTCGTTGATGGCCATGTATGACGTGGCGCCGCAACAGTTCCAGTCAGTTAGCTCAGTTAGGTTGATGTCGAGTGCCTCGCATACAACACGGGTGGCCTTATCGTAGGCTTTGTTCATTCCTTCGACCGAGCAACCCGGGTAGTATGAGAATTGAACCTGAGACTGCAACCTTCTACTGCGCCCCCTTTGCGGCTGTTCCCGCATGCACTCCTGAGACCAGCATCTCAGTGCTCTTGCGTAAGTCGCGTGTTCCCTTGATGCGGTGAGGAATGAGAGGCATTCTGCCACGCATGAAGAGTTTGTAAGCCCGCGGAATCATCTTGACGATGGAAAAGGGATTTGTCTTCATCATGAACTTGCTAACGAGCTCGGTTTCTGATATTCGGCCGTACTTATCGACGATGCTGACGAATAGTTTCGATACCATTGGCGTTTTAACATTCTTCGGAACAAGGTTGAACTCGATTGCGAGCCGTTTGAGCTCGTACATGACGTCTGTTAGTTTGATTCCTGAAGGGCACCTGACGGTGCAGGAGTAGCATGAGACGCAGAGCCAGATTGTGTTGCTCTTCAGAACACGATCAAGCATTCCAGCCCTAAGCGCTGCAATGACCTCTCGTGGCGTATAGTCCATCGCGTAGCTCGTCGGGCAGGAGGCACTGCAGGTCCCGCATTGAATGCATTCCTTGACCTTCTCCCCGCCGGGTATGGCGTAAACGTCCTCGAGGAACACTTCGCTTAGCGAGTCCACTCTCCGATCCGCGTGCTCCATTTGCATGAGTATCGCACGACGCGTTAGGAAAGTAGGGTCTTATGTTTAGCATATAGACTGGCATGGCAAGTATAGAACAATAAGTAGACTAAATGCATCGCATCCCATCAATACGCCAATAATTGACCGATTACAGGGATATCACGAAGAAGAATGAGTGCAATACGCCCGGAACAGGTCCTCAAGGTTCTCGAGATTACGGACTCATTGAACCTGCACCGAGAGTCCGTCGTCATACCGCTAAAGACCGAAGAGAACGGGAACATTACGATTCTCCCCGACGGACGCCTCCGAATAGTATGCCCAGAAAGAGAACAGTTCACACCTTGGCTAGAGCAGCTGCGTGCTGAGTTGCAGGGGATAGATCTATCAAAGGTTAGACAGTAGAAGCGAGATAGCTCGCTCACAACATGGACTTAACCATTTTATGATGTCGCAGGTCACTAATCAAACGAGATATGACTTGAATCACAAGGGCATGCGGGCCGCTTTGCCCATTTTTCTTCCGGCAATTCTAGTTCGAATGATAATCGCTCCATTTACAGGGCATCCCTATGATCTCAGCATCTGCATGGCAACCGGTAGAAATGTAGCGAACCTGACCTCACCCTATCAACTTCATCTGAGCCTGAGTTATCTCCCGCTCTGGGCCTACTGGTGTGGCTTGGCTTAAGTTATTCCAACGAATGATGCCAGCTACAGTTTTTTTCCACATCTTCCTCATTAAACTTCCAATAATTCTTGGGGCATATTGCCTGTAAGTAGCATTGACGCTAATTCGCAGCATGATCAGACCATTTAGGGCGCAAGAACTCGAGCTTAGAGCTTAGGGGAAGAGGGAGCAGCCGCTAATAGTTAGCGTGTTGCCCAGTTTAGAATTGTTTCTTGCTCCGAGTCAACCTTTCTCAGGTTAGCTGCTCGAACGCCGACCAGGCGAATTTTCTCCGGGGTATTCTGGAATTCGCGGAAGAGTTTTCTTACATATTCTGTGATTACCGCTTTGTCGTTGGTGTACCTTGTGTGGGTTCTTGCTCGAGTGAAGGTTGTGAAGTCTTCGAGGCGTACCTTGATGCCCACGGTGCGGAAAAGGACCTTCTGGGACAGGACACGAGCGTGGACATCATCGATCAGCGAAGCAAACGCTTCCATTACCTTTTCCCGGTCGGCTACGTCTTCTTCGAACGTGGTTTCTGAGCTGATGGATTTGATTGAGTAGGATGTTATTACTTCTTCGTCGTCTAGGCCGTTGGCCACCTGCCAAAGGCGCGTCCCGTACTTACCGAAGACCTCAACCAACTTGCCGGGATAGGTTGCGGCGAGATCCCCAATCGTTTTGATACCCATCCCCTCAAGAACCTCAGAACTCTTCTTACCGACACCGCTAATCTTTCCTGCAGGTAATGGAGATAGAAATTCGTGTACTTTCTCTGGCGGAACTATGGTTAGGCCGTCTGGTTTCTTGAAGTCCGTGGCGATTTTGGCGACTGATTTGTTTGGTGCGAGGCCCACCGAACAAGTGAGCTGAGCCTTCCCCTTCACTTCATCCTTTATTTTTCTAGCCAACGCAGCCGCTTCTCCAAAGCTCGTGATTTTTCCTGAAACGTCCATGAATGCCTCGTCGATGCTCATAGGCTCAAGTTTCTCCGTGAACTGCTTGAGCAGTTGCATGACTTGCTCTGAAACCTGTTCGTAGAGGGGGAAGTTTGGCCTGAGGTAGACGCCGTTTGGGCATAGCCGGTAGGCTATGGAGATGGGTTGGGCGGAGTGTACGCCGAACTTTCGGGCCTCATATGAGCAGCCGGCGACGACGCCCCTGCCTTTTCCACCTTTCGGGTCTGCTCCAACTATAACGGGCTTACCGCGCAAGTCTGGGTTCTCGCGTTGCTCAACGGACGAGTAGAACGCATCCATATCGATGTGCATAATAGCCCTGAGCAACTTCCCACGCGCGGATCACAAGCGTAATTTGATAATAGATAAAAGATTAGGAGACCTCAGTGTCGAAGACCACGCTCAAGCAAATCCTTCTCCCGCCGACGATCCTCTGCTAACTCCCGGAGAAGGATTATGGGTATACATGGCGGTAGCCGCCATCCTAAACCCGTAAGCCTCCTTTTTCTACTCACAAGATAATCACTTCCGACCCAGCCTCTCTCAACACAGACCTTCGAAGTAGCTGTAACCTTGGACCCGCCGAACCAGCTTCCAACCTAAGGGTTCAAAACAGAGCTGCTTTGAGAGGTATGGTGTTCGAGGCTTACGAGGCTAAATGAAAGCGGTTGTAAACGGCAGGGAGATTTTCTACGTTGAGGCAGGTATCTCAAAAGCAGCGCCTATCGTTCTGATTCACGGCTTTCCCTTCAGCCATGAAATGTGGGACCCGCAAATTGAAGCCCTACAGAAACGGCTTCGAGTTTTCGCTTACGACCTTCGTGGGCATGGAAGGAGTGGCGTTGGCGATGGGCAGTATACGCTTGAATTCTTTGTAGACGACCTTCTCGTACTGCTTGACCACCTAAAGATTGAGAGAGCAGTGCTTTGCGGTTTATCGATGGGCGGATACATTGCGCTAAGGACCGTTGAGAGAAACCCTGAGAGGATTCAGGGGCTGATTCTTGCTGACACGCAAGCGAAGGCGGATTCTAACGAAGCCAAGTTGAAACGCGCGGCCGCAATCAAATCCGTCAAAGCCAACGGCGTCAAGGCTTACGCAGAGGGCTTCGTGAAGTCTGTCTTCGCCCCACAGACCTTTACCAACAACAAGGCTATCGTTGAGAAGATTAGGAAGACAATTGAGGCGAATTCTTCCCTCGGCATATGCGGAGCATTGTTGGCTTTAGCGAGTAGAACAGATACAACTGAGGCGCTGTCGGGCATTAAAGCTCCAACGCTCATTTTAGTTGGCGAATATGACGCGCTTACGCCCCCCTTAGCTTCGCAGGAAATGCACAACAAAATTCCAAACTCTGAAATTCACGTGATCCCTAACGCCGCGCACATGAGCAATTTGGAGAATTCCGACGATTTCAACAAACACTTGTTAGATTTTCTTGGCAGATTGCAGATGTAGTTCAGATTGGGGAAGGCTCTGTCCCAGGTAACACGAATTTGCCTCCGGCTTGCTTCCTCATCATTCTACTGCCGTTACTGGAACCGCCGGCATTAGCTTCTCGGAAATCTTCCGTAAGAGGTTTGCTAGGTTAGCTCCTGTTTTCGAACTTATTTCCAGTATTTCATCGTTTCCGAATATCTTGCGAGTTTCCTCGAGTACCTTGTCCAAGTGTTCACGTGTCGCAAGGTCCACTTTGTTTATGCAGATTAGTACTGGAACGCCGTGGATTTCTTTATTCATTATCTCATGCGAGGCCGTGACCTTTCGTATTACTGTTTCAATTTCCTCACTGCCGTCAACGAAGAGGAGGATTAAGTCCGAATTTGCGAGTTCATTTAATGAAGTGTGAAAGGCGTTGAGCAGAAGGGGGCTAAGGTCATCGATGAATCCAATTGAATCAATCATGATGAAGGAATCATCAGAGTCCCCCTTTGTGTGCAGGGAGACTTTTCGGGCAAATGTGGAGAGCGTCGTAAAGGGTCCCAAGCCAATGTCCTTCGATTCTGACGCGAGTCTGTTGAATAGCGTAGTCTTACCGCTTTGTGTATAACCTGTTAAGGACACGATTCGAAAACCAGCCTTTCCTCGTTGTTCGCGAAGCTGTCCGCCCCTTGACCTCATATCGCGGAGCTTACTTTCGATTTTGCTTATCCGTTTGCGCGACATGGCCTCGTAGACTTCGTATGGGTACCGTCCCGGACCGCCCCGTCCCATCTGTTCGCTAATGATTCCACGCATTCGAATGGATTCTCTGCCCCAAGAAAACGTGTACCGCAACCTAGCCAATGCGATTTGCAGCTTAGCTTCTGGTGTAGCGTTGCGTTTTTCGAACACTTCTAGAACCAATAGGTTTCTGTCAAGAACATGGATTGCTTCGCCAAGTTTCTTCTTGATTCGGAACATTTGGCCTGCCGAAAGCTGTCGGGTGAAAATTACTGCCTCGATTGAATCCTTTGCTACGATCTTGGCGACTTCCTCAATTTTTCCTTCCCCTACGCAAAATGCGGAATCCACGAAGTCACGATGCTGTACAACTTGGCCTACCACATTGTAACCCGCAGCCTTCGCTATGTCGCTAACTTCATCAATTCGAGGTTTAGTGCGTCGGACGATGCACTCTACGAGAAGCGCTTTCAGATTCAACACAGACTTTTACTGTAGAACACGCCTTATTCACTCAATGCTGAAACTCATTTTTCTAGCGGCCTCTACTCTGGCACATGTAACGCAGAGACCCTCCGTCGAGGGTAATCCGATAGAGTAGACAGGTGAGCCGCATTTCTTGCATCTTGCTTGAGTCATCACCATTACATCCTTCAAGGTCCTAATGTGGGTTGCTAAGTATAAGGACGAGGACCAATGCCCCCGTTTCACGGAGCCAATCAGCTCGAAACGAACCGCATTCTTGCTGATTATCTGAATACTCTCGTCGAGGGAGCACGCTGCAGCATCAATATTCTTGCATCTCGCGCACTACGCGTGAGGTAAGGTTGACCGTGGCGGTAAAGAAGAAGTTCTTCTCACTAGCATGTTTTCGGTAGTTCCCCGTGACACCCATATCGCCCTTCGCGTCAGGGGACATCTGACCCTCAATTGCAAAATAATCCAGAACAGCCCCAAACTTAGCCTCAAGATAGCCTCTGAGCAACTGATCTAATTCGCTCGAATTCATGACCACACCATTGGCCGCCCACGCTCATAATGCTAGCGACATATCCATTTCCGGCTAGGTTGACTGAGGGACAATTGTTCAGTCTTCATTGAACCTGAGTGTGGGATGCCTAGAAAGCGTAGCCGCGGTTCCTTCAGCTTCTCGAGAAGGTCAGCGATGTCCTGTTGTGCTTTCGCTATTGCTGTGATTACGTTTCTGGTTTCTTCCCAGTCTGCTTTGACCTCGTTCCTGAGTTTGGCTGCTTCAGGATCGTTCCCTTCGCAGACTCTCACCTTGGCCCCTAGGGCAAGCTTGATGACCGCCCAATTTTCCACCCGCTCCTGCGTCGGCTTCAACTGATCCCTAAGGCGAATCGCTCTCTCAGAATTGCCGGCAGCGATCGCCTCATCCCTCTTCGGCGTTAGAGTTGCAAGTTCCAAGTTAGCGTTGCTAATCTTCAGCATGGCATCGTCCAGGCGCATTCTTGTCTCACAGACATGGTTCTCGCAACCATTAGTATGGGGACGTCATGCGTGAGAGTGTGCAAAAGAGTACATTGGCCCATGCTTCTGGGTTGTCACATGCAGGGCGTTGAACACCCCCCCTAGGGAGGTACTTACGGGTGCATTGCACATTGCCCTCTATGCTCAACGACGAGGTAGTTGGTCGCTGGCGACTAACTACTTGGTCATTTTACGCGTACCTTTCTCGAAGTAGACTGCGTATAGTAAGCTCGGCAGTTCTAATTGTGAGAGCACCATACCAGAGGATTAGAGCCTCCTTCTTCAGGAATGAGGAAGAAGGCAACGATTCACGAATGATTGTCTTTGATACGTCGACTGTGATTGTGACCTTGAAGAAGTGACAAAGATCGCAGATATAAGAATCCAATTTGTGTAGGGAGCATCAGTTCAGTTTTCCTTATATTCAGCCCACCGGAAAATTACTCTTGAAGCCCCATGGCACTTATTGGGTATGAGTGGCTCATCGTAGTCGGAATCTTACTGGTAATTTTCCTCTGGGGACCACAGAAACTTCCCGAGCTGGCTAGGTCGATTGGCCTAGCGAAGAAAGAGTTCCAGAAGAGTGCTAAGGAAATATCATCAATCTCAAGCCCCACAACCTCAACAACAAAAGAGACCGAACAGGACCCACTTCTACTCGCCGCGAAAAGCATCGGCATAACCACAGAAGGCAAAACCAAAGAACAAATCGCGAAAGAAATAGCGGACAAAACCACACAGAAATAGCCTGACTCTGGAAAGTTCCGTCAAGTATTCGTTTGGTTAATTGACTCTCATCCTACTTGTGCCGCCACGGTTTCAGCGTATCTTTCGCGAATAGCTACCTAAGGAAGGGGCCCAGCAGATGCCCACGTGATTCATGAGCATGAAAATTCGCAGCGCTTTCCGCTGACGCTTTTCAAGGCCGACCGGTGTTAGGTTCCGTTTCCCTTACACAGAAGGATGATTCATCCATCGAGGTTATAGGCAACTACGCGATGTAGTTAATTGATGGTCTAGTTGGGGAAAACACTTACGAAAAAATGTGGCTATGCTCTGCTCATCATTGCCTTAACTGTAGGGATAGTTGCAGTTGCGACGAACGGTAGCCTCGTCTTAGCCGATCTCTGTACTGCTCAGATTGGCTATCCCGTAATGGCAGCGCAACAATACTACGGCTCAAACGTTCAAGTTACAGTACCCGTGTCAGCTACATGCTCCTTCTATGCCGGTCAGCTATACGCCGTCGGCACGGCTTACGATGCAACCTACAACTCGAACGTTGGAACGGCAAACACAGCACTAAACGCAATAAACGGGGGCAACAGTTTCAGCGGACAACTCCAGTTTAACCTCCCAATATCTACACAAACACACTCAGTGCAGTTCTCAGTTTCAATTTACAATGCGCAAACTGGATATAATCAACCATACTACGGCGGTGCACCTCTAGCAATAATGTCAGAAACCTTCGTGGTTAGTCCCAGCAACTATCAGAGCAGCTATCCGTACAACCCACTGTACCCGAGCTACCCCTACTATCCAACCTACAATCACTATTATGCTCCATACCCGCACTATAATCCAAATCCAGGCAGCTACTACCATTATTACTACGGCAATTACAACCGACACTGTAACAACTGGAAGAATTCCTGCAACCATCACTAAAGCAACGAACATTCAATACTAGACTACCGCTCACTAAACTTCCCTTTTCTTAGAATCGCTCTACGGCTTACCAAAATCAGAACGCTCAAGATTGACAAGGGCGCGTGATCAATAGTGGGTATGCTGGTGGGCACTCAGCGTAACAGTACGATTCACGGGCAACAGGCACCTTAGGACCACCAACCACAACATCTCTCATGAGTTTGTGAGCACTACTAGACCCACACACCATCACTACAACGCTATGCTAGAACGAGGGGAAGGTTCATCGATAGGGACCATGCGTATCTTACCTGTATGATGGGCGGGGTAGGTTTTGAGCGAAGATGAGTGGAGACCCAGAAGGCCTGTGTGGGTTGGGTTGCTCGTCGCGTTGATTTTGGTTCCAATCGTGGTGTCCGCGGTACTCTACGTTCTTAGGCCGATGGGACGCGCTTACTTCCCGTTTATGGGGTATTATCCGTTCTTCTTCTTTCCGTTCGGTTGGGTCTTCGCGTTCCTGATACTGTTCTTCCTGTTGCGAATGATATTCTGGCCCTGGGGATGGGGTTCGCGTAGAAGGTATCGAGGATACCCATACGAGTATCACATCCTACGTGTCAGGTACGCTAGAGGAGAGATCACGAAGGAGCAATTCGACCAAATGACCCACGACCTACAAGAATCAAACCAGAAAACACAAAAGCCAACTTGACAGCGCTGAAACCATCGGTTGATCCGAGTAGCCAAACTCCCGCATCATTTTATCCATCAATGGCACTTGAGGGTTTTCGCCATTTTCACAAAAATCTTCTCGCAATCAGACGTCCCACCAATCGGCATCAACGCGTAGACCACGAAATACCTTGACGATTCAGAGCAGTGCACGTGAACGGAATGAGCTTCGCGTGGGTTTTTTCGCTTGCCGCTTAGAAATCCCACGGCGACCTCCTCAAACCTCGCGCGGTTGTAAAGTCCCTCATGCGAGTTCATCCTTAGTGAATCGTGGGAGATTAGTTCGAAGTTCTTCACCTTTCCAGCATTCTTAACTCTGTTAAGGCCGTGGTCAGCGTGTTTTTCGACTGTTCCGAAAGTTTTCGTGGCTTTTTCTAGATCTCCCCATGTGAGGAAGATTTTCACCTTATCAGGGAAATGAAATGCGACGTCGCCTTCGCCGCGTCTTGCCTTAGGGTTGAATTCGACGCGAACATCCTTTGGGTAATCGATTGAAAACCCGTAGACGCTAAACCGCTCAAAATCCTTCTCCATCAAAGAACGACTCTCGCAACCTTCCGGAAGTTGTAGGCATGATTTTCTCGAATAAGAGGATTGGGATTATGGTCGCAGCCAGTCAACATTAGGTGAGAAAGGAACACTCCAAATGCTTATTGTCCGAGTTCAGTTGAGGCTGTCTGCTTTGACATTAGGGAAAGAGAAAAGCAAGAGGAAGTTTTACCGGATATTTTTTCGCAACTGACGTCCGCGCATCTGAGGTTGTCTTCGGAAAGTTCATCGCGGCTGCCAAGTTCTATAACTATACCAGGTTTCAACGTTTCTCTTGAAATCGGCCCGTTGGAACGGAAGTGCTTTATGAATAGTAAACGAATAGATAGCGGGTCGGATTTTGGAAGTAACCGTTCAACCTTACAGAATGTTCGTTGACGGCGAATGGGTTTCTTCAGAAAGTAAAGCCACTTATGATGTGATCAACCCCGCCACAACTGAAGTTATCGCTAAAGTTCCGAAGGGCGACGCGAAGGACGCAGCTAGGGCGGTGGATGCCGCGCGTGAGGCCTTCGATAAAGGCCGCTGGCCCCGGATGGCCCCTGCGGAACGCGCTGGCCTCATTATGAAATTAGCTGACGTAATCGAAAAGGAAGTTGATCGTCTCGCGCTTCTCGAAACCCAGCAGCAAGGTAAACCTATCAAGCTTAGCCGCGATGGCGACTTCCCCTTCGCAATTGACAACATCCGCTTCTTCGCCGGTGCAGCTAGGTGCCTCGAAGGCAAGGCGAGCACGGAGTACAACGCGGTCGCTACTAGCATCATCAGACGCGAACCAGTCGGCGTCGTAGCCACAATTACACCATGGAACTACCCGTTCATGATGCTTGCGTGGAAAGCTGTTCCGCCACTCGCAGCGGGGAACACGGTTGTAATAAAACCCGCTAGTGTCACGCCGCTCACCACCCTGGAATTCGGGAAGCTAACAGAGAAAGCAGGGTTCCCGAAGGGAGTTGTGAACGTTGTTACCGGCCCAGGTGCGACAATCGGCGAAGCATTGGTCACACACCCCGGCGTCGATATTGTCGGCCTAACAGGTGATACGCTAACGGGCCGGAGAATAATGGAACTCGCGTCGAGCACCGTGAAGCGAGTGCAATTAGAATTAGGAGGCAAGGCACCCTTCATCGTCTTCGAAGACGCAGACCTCGAAGCCGCCGCGGAAGGGGCGGTTGTGGGAGGTTACGTGAACAGCGGCCAAGATTGCACTGCGGCCACGAGGTTATACGTTCAGGAAAGCGTCTACCAGAAATTCCTCAACCTTGTCGTTGAACGGGTCAAGAAAATCAAGCTTGGCGACACAACAAAACGTGAAACCGACCTCGGCCCATTAATCTCCGACGCCCAGAGGCGAAAAGTCGAAGACATGGTTGCAAGCGGGGTTAAAGAAGGCGCGAAACTCCTCATCGGCGGAAAGCGTCCAAGCTTACCCGACCCTAACAGCAAGGGTTTCTATTACGAGCCGACCCTCTTCGCTGACGCGAAGCAAGACATGCGAATCGTTCAGCAGGAAATATTCGGGCCCGTTCTCACGGCACTACCATTTAAGACGATGAACGAGGCGGTTGAGAAATCGAATGACATCATCTACGGCTTGGCGAGCTCGGTCTGGACGAAAGACATTTTCAAGGCCATGAAGGCAGCCGCTGAACTACGCTTTGGCTGCGTCTGGATAAACGACCATTTACCCCTCGTCAGCGAGATGCCACACGGCGGATACAAACAGAGCGGGTTCGGCAAAGACATGAGCCTCTACACCTTCGATGACTACACCGACGTCAAACACGTTTACATCGACCTGAGCGGCGACGTTAGGAAACCGTGGCATTACACCGTATACGGGCCACAATAAGCAATGCACCCCAGTGCGCGCTTAACCCCAGCGGCCCAACGCTTCTCCAAACTATTTCAAAGGAACATAGAAGCCTCTTGGTACTAGATGACACAAGCTGCTGATCGAATAGCAATGTTATGCTGAGGAAAAGCAAACCCAGCTGGCCAGTTTCCCTCTTGGCAGAGATTGATGGACTACGAATATTGGTAAACCCCGTACTCGAAAGAAGTCTGAAGGCCGAGCAAATTACCATCGCCGCTTTAGGTTTCGCTGATGACCGCCTCTCGCTCGAAACGGATTACGGCAAACGCCTCACGTTGTCAGTCGAGCCAATGCAGCGTCCTTCAAGGGACAAGGTTACTGGGCATGCTGAAGAGCAAAAAAGGAGGGACCTCGGTTAGATGTTCTGTTCGAACTTAGGCGTACGTCTTTACTATCGCATCCAGCTTCGAGGTCGCTTGTGTCGTAACGACTTTCTTGATATCGCCACCTTGTTGATCCTGTGTCACCAGAAGTGGTCCGAAATCTTTCACTTCCCAGATCCAAACAAGTTCCGTAGGGCCTAACTCTTCGAGAAGCCTCTTCTTCACGCGTACAATCTTCGACACGGCCAGTGCGGAGGCGCCCCCCGTGAACTCTGAGTATACCGCGCCAAAATTAGCGAGCCCTTTCTTGCCAATTTCCCCTAACCCACCTTTCCCGATGATAATCTTCGTGCCGTACTTTTCTAAGACCGGAGGCGTAAGTGCGTCCATTCGCGTGCTTGTCGTTGGGCCACCTGCCACAATCTTCCATTCCTCGCCAACCTTGCGGGCGATTGGGCCGCAGTGAAATATCGGTAGACCAACTAATTCTGGAACAAAGGTCTCAAGAAGTCTCTTGTGTGCTTGGTCTCGGGCGATGGCAATATCGCCTGTCACATAGAGGACGTCGCCTACGCGAACCTCTATTACTCGTGTGTTGTCTTTCGGAACGTTTAGTTTGAATTCGGTCATTTCTATATCACCTTACCATCTTGAAGTGTTCTCCTTTCAGTTCCGCAACGGCCACTCTATTCGCCCAACAACCGAATGAGATCGCTATGGGCAAGCATGCGGTGTGCGTACCAGCCGTTTCAATGTGAACGTCTAGCATCGTCGTGTCTCCCCCTAGTCCCATCGTTCCGATTCCAAGCTCGTTCGCCGCCTTCAGTATTGAGGTCTCGAACTGGGCAATTTCTTGGTCAGGGTTCCGCGAGCCGACCTCCCTCAGCAGGGCCCGCTTCGAGTTGAACGTTGCTTGAATCGCAGAACCTCCGATCCCTATTCCAAGAATATTTGGTGGGCACGTTTTTCCTCCCGCTTCGATAACCACCTGAAGGATATGCTTGAGCATGTCCTGTCTACTTGCGGTTGGAACCATCATTTTGAGGTTAGTAAAATTCTCCGAACCGGCGCCTTTCAGAATTAACTTCATTGACGTCTTGCTTGTCGACTTGTCGATTAGAACCTCGGGCTCGCTTAATCCTGTGTTTGTCCCAGTATTCTTGCGTGTGAGAGGATGAACGACGTTCGCCCTCATTGCGCTCTTTGCCGTCAAACCCTGAACCGTGTGGGCGAGTGCTATCTCAACAGCATCGAGGTGGTTGATTAGTTCGCCGGACACGAAGAGGGTTACGAGTCCCGTGTCTTGGCACAAGGGAAGCCCTTTCTCGTCACTTAGGCCAGAACTAGTGAGTATCGCTTCGAGCTGTTTCTTGGCTAAGTCTTTAGTCTCGTGGGCATGTGCCTCTTTGATTGCGGCCAGGATGTCCGCTGGAAGCTGGGTTGTGGCGTGAACGAGCATCTCGTTCAGTACTGGCTGTAATTCTTTCGAGGTGAATTCCATGGAGTGAACACCAATGCACTCCATGAAGCCAATGCGACTTATGCAGTCCGCTTTTACTGCCTGTAGAGTATATTCGCAAACCGGTTTTCGTGAGGCGCCCGATTCTAGAGAATTTAGATGACTCTGCTAGCGTAGCACGAAACAAACGGCTCCCGCGATCAGAATCATTATCGCACTCACAGCCCCAATCTGAGTTGTCAGCTCATGTGTCATTCCGATTAGGCCCAGACTCAGGGTTAGCAGGATCGCGCCGGAAATTACTCCTCTCATCCCCGCCTGAGAGAGAGACCGTTTCGTGGTGAGGTTGTAGCAATGAACAGCCACCAGGGAACAGACTAGGCCTACAATGAACAGCACCGCGAAGTCCAACCCGAACGGAACAAGAATTAACGGGTAGATGCTGAATATTGGGAGCGCAAGGATGCTGACTATGAGGCTGATGACTCCGCCTATGACGAAAAGTGCCGCCGCCAAATCTAAGAAACCATTCTTCAAAGCTGGTGTTCCCGACAATGTAATCACATCAAACCATCTCATCACAAGCATCCCATATGAATTCTTGAACCACTTTTCCACCAAGTGGAATTAGGGCTCCGAGCGAATGCCAAAGTTCCAGGACCGGAGTTCATTAGCCTGAGCAAACAACGTCTCAGTCACATTGCTAGGGCGCTGGGAATGGGAGAAACCCTTTAGAAGCGATAGCAGAGCGTGAACGCGTGGAATGGAAAATGAGTGTATGGAAACAGCTCTACGCAATGGTTTGGCTTGCTTTCCTTCAAATAATCATCATAACCCTTCCGCGCTTCACTATATATCTCGTCGACGCACACGTGGCATTTGGCCTAGTAATCTTGGCGTTAGCACACTACGACAACGCACTGATCAAGAAGACGGCTGCTCCCAACAGGCTTAAGCGTATTGTCAAATCGACTGCTGTCTTAGCGACGTTCCAAATAATCTTAGGCATCATCCTCTATGCGAACCTGAGACTCAGCGTGAGCATTCCCCTAGTATCGGTGATTTCCTTCTTTCACCTCGTAATAGCATTGGCAATAATCACGCAAGCAGCTTCGGTCGCTACAGCGTACGACATGTGGGAGGAGCATGAATACACTTCCTCCCGAAAATCCACTTGAGCCGTTTGAAAAATCAGGGCCACTATGTAGGTTTGCAACTATGGGCGGACGAATTGTGCAGGCCACGATAGGGAACCTGCGGGATCTATTGCGGAGCGGAAAACCTGTTGTTGTTGACTTCTGGGCGGGTTGGTGCGGGCCGTGTCACATTATGGCTCCGATCCTGAGGGCCCTTGCTAAGGAGTTCGAGGACCAGGTCGTCTTTGCGAAAGTGGATATTGAGAACAACCGGGATTTGGCGTCCCAGTTCAACATCAAAAGCGTTCCCACACTGGTCTTGATTAGGAATGGAAAGGAGTGGGATCGTTTGAGAGGCGTACAGAGCCGCTCTGACCTAAGGAAGATAGTACGGAAAATGGCTTCCTAACGTTTGACGTCGATTAGTTCCTAGGGCGAGTAGGGTATCGATGTCACCTAGCAGGTTTTTAGGCCTTCAAGGGTGTGATGAAAAATCTTGAGTCATTGTAGTTTGATGGCATCTAAAGGTTTTCGTGAGCTCCGCGAGCGGAGCGTGGAAAGGGTTGCGGAATTATTGGACTAACTTTGGAACCTCGATGGTCGTTGGCTCGTCGTCAACCAGCTTGCCGTTAAAGTACGCATCATATGCTTGCAGGTCAAGTAGGCCGTGGCCACAGTTGTTGAATGTGATAATCTTTTTCTCACCAGTTCTCTTGCATCGCATGGCTTCGTCGATGGCGTATTTGACATTGTGCGCGGTCTCCGGTGCAGTTATCATGCCTTCAGTCCTTGCTAGTATTTGTGCTGCTTCGAAAACTTCTGTTTGCGAGTAGGCGACCGATCTAATGTAACCTTTGTTGATGAGGAGAGAAAGGGACGGGGCTTTGCCGTGGTATCGAAGTCCGCCCGCGTGGATCGGTGGGGGCTTATACTTGTGGCCGATCGTGTACATTTTTAGCAACGGAGTCATTTCTGCCGTGTCACCGAAATCGTAAGTGTAAGTCCCCCGGGTTGTGGAGGGTACGGCCTTGGGTTCGCAGGCGACGAATTCTGCATTTGATTTTCCTTTCAATTTATCCGCCATGAATGGGTAGGCGAAGCCTGCAAAATTCGAACCTCCACCGATACAGCCGCAGAATATGTCGGGTTGTACGTCAATCATTTCGAATTGCTTCTTTGATTCTTCCCCAATTATGGTTTGGTGTAGGAGAACGTGGTTCAGGACGGAACCTAGGCAGTATTTGGTATCATCATGGGTAACACAGTCTTCAAGCGCCTCGCTTATGGCTATACCAAGTGACCCAGTGTTGTTCGGGTCAGATTCGAGGAGGCTTTGCCCGAACTTGGTCTTCTTGCTGGGAGAGGCTGTGACATCGGCGCCGAAGGCTTCCATCATGATCCTCCGGCCAGGTTTCTGGTCGTAGCTCGCGCGAACCATGTAGACGCTGCATTTCATTCCGAAAATCGCGGCCGCCATCGCCAGTGCCGAACCCCATTGCCCAGCTCCCGTTTCCGTTACAACACGCTGAGAGCCTTGGGCCATGTTGTAGTAGGCCTGCGCGATTGCACTGTTGGGTTTGTGGCTGCCGGTCGGGTTTACATATTCACATTTGTAGTAAATTTGAGCAGGAGTATTCAGGTACTTTTCAAGTCGTCTCGCTCTGAGCAAAGGTGTGGGGCGAGGGAGTCGAAGGTAGGCGTCGTATACTTCGTCCGGGATTTTGATAAACCTCTCAGTTGACACTTCTTGCATGACCAGCTCCTTCGCGAAGAGTCTTAACAGCGGCTCAGGGGAGACTGGTTTGAGAGTGCGTGGGTCAAGCGGAGGAGGCACCGGTTCAGGTAGATCGGCTAGAATGTTATACCAGTGAGTTGGCATTTCATCCTGGGGCAAGTATACCGCATGTTCTTTGTCCACTATAGCTTTCGGCATGGAGTGTGTTTCCTGTGCAATGATGTTAGCGGAAAGCGTTATAGTAGAATTTAAGACTTTGTTGCACACTTCTGTACGTTATGGGTTGATGCTCAGACATGTGGAGGCAAATCTCAGACCGGCTCAAAGAATATCCAGGTCGGCAGAAGGTCGCGAGAGCGTTTGTAGAGTTGGGTCTTAGCATCAGAGAGGAAAACAAGATCTATTGTGGGGGTGTCGAATTGTCCGACGTGAAGATCGCGCGTCACTTGCACGTCGACCGAAGAACCGTAAGGGATACGGCTCAACTGATTTCTTCGGACCCCGTTCTTAGCTCTGTCTTCCAGAAACTCCGTCCTGCAGGGCCGTTCCTAGCGGATGTTGCCAAGTTTCTCGGTTACAGCGTCATCGAAATCTTTGCTGACCCACACACAGTTGGGATCGTGGCTCAAGCAGCGTCATTGATCGCGCAGGAAAATGTCGCGATAAGGCAGGCCGTTGCGGATGACCCTGACCTAACGCCTGAGCCGAAACTCACGCTCGTCGTCGAAAAGGAACTTAGCGGAATAGTACTGCAAAAGATGTTGAAAATTCCCGGTGTCATCAAAGTTTCAACATATTGAAACCATGAAACCGACTGTGCATTCAGCCGTGAGCTTGGAATTTCTCGTAATGTACGATTTCCTGCAGAGGTTTACGATTCTTCTTCCGGTTAGTTTTCGGCTCCGCTGGATAACCGAACGGCATTACGGTCACCAATTTCATTCTCTGGGGTGCACTCAGGAGATCCTTGACTCCGTCATCATAGAAATTAGTGACCCAGCAAGAACCTATTCCGAGTTCCCAAGCTGCAAGAACCATGTTCTGAATTGCTCGTGTGCCGTCAATTTCCGGTAGCTTCGCAGATTCCATCAATATCGCAATTGCCAGAGGGGCTTTCGCGATGTGTGCCCCCGTAGGTGTCAGCGCGGAAATCTTCCTCAGAGTATCCTTGTTCTTGATGGCGATGAAATGCCATGGTTGTGAATTCTTTGAGCTCGGTGCGAGGCGGCCTGCTTCGAGGATTCGCTGCAAGCTATCGTCTGGTATGGGTTTGTCTAAGTATTCTCGGATTTCGCGGCGAGTTCTGATGCAGGTGAAAGTATCCATTACATTACCACTAGTTGCCCAAGTAGGATACGGTAGGGGTTTTCATTGTGTCTTCTGATTGTTCTTTTCCATAATTCCCCAGAGTTCTTCCTCAAGCGTTCCGCCATGTTGGGGTTTCTCCACGAACCTACCAATCTCTCGCCAGGCGCGGTTGTGAATGATTATGGTGGGGATTCTGAGCACGTTCATCTCGTCAGCTATATCACGGTTCTCATCGAAGTCGATGACTTTGATGTTCAGGGCAGCGTTGTTTGCGGCGATGAAAACTTTCGCCAGATTCGGGAGTTCGGCGCGACATTCAGCGTTCCATTCAGTTGCGAAGACTACGAAAAAGTAACGATCAGTTACACTTGAGAACTTGTCGATCACGTCGGGTTTTGCCTGGTACTCTTGAGTGCGTTTCTTTATTGTTTGTTTAACGGTTGGATTCTTTATGGTGTTGATATAATCCCATAAGTTGGGATATGGGCCGATAACGTTGCGGAGGAGCGACAAAACATCTACCTACAAAGCATGTTGTGGTCGGATTTTCAGCATAAGAAAAGCAGCATCATAGGGGCTGCATGGACTCCCTTAGTATCACGATTCTCAAGGGCTAATTCATATTGAAAGGAGATATTAGATTTTTGGAATGGCGAGTTTCTAGAGCTTACCCACTATTACAACCTTCTTGGCCTTAACTTCGAACTTGGCTGTGGTTCCGGTTGGCTCGGCTGTTCCGTACACTTCAATCTCTTTTCCAATCATGGTGCCTAGTTCTCCCTTTTCCAGGACGAGTTGCGGGTCACCTTCCTTAAGCATTTGTTCCATAGCAACCGCGGGGTTTCTTGATGTGAACTTTGTTGGTTCGAGGCCAGAGATAGTTACCTCGGCCACGCCGGTTCCGTCATCGACCTTGAATCGGCCCATGAACCCGACCTTACCTGCCTTCACTGATTTGCAGTTTGAGCAATTGAACTTCTCTCCTAAGATAGTTAGTGGCGAGTCACATGTTTCGCAAAGAGCTAGAAGTTTCGGGTCGCCGAGGATTTCGAGGATTATGCCCTTAACCCAAGTGGTTAGGCCCGGTTCGAGTGCTATCACATGTCGGATATCCTCCCAAGCGGGTCTTTCACTCACCGGCTGCTCGAGCGTCTGGATTTTGGTTGCGGGCACTGAACTTAGCTCAAGTTCCCCTCCGAGTCCTGCCCTTACCCTCAGTCCAGTGAGCCTTACGCGTGTTCCCGGCTTCAACGGCGTGACCGTGGCAACTTGATCTCTCCAGAAAGTTGTCTTCGCCGAGCCGCTATCGTCGCGAAGTGTGAAGGATGCCAGGTTGACTGTTTCCCCCTTGCCAGTTACGACCTGCCTCGCAGAAGGCTGGTCGCAGATAGAACCTTCCACAATCAAAAGGCCCTTCGCGTTCTTGAGGGAATCTAACTTCGTTACCGTTTTCGCTTCAATCATTCTTGTTGATTTTTGTAATACACCTGACCTTCCAACGCTCAGGCTTATCTCTCCCAATCTTTCTCGAATCGAGACTCCGCGGAGGTCGACGGTTTCACCCTCTACAAGTTTGTCAACGAGTTCCGCTTTGTCGTCCCAGAGGGACAGGGAAACGATCCCGCTTTCATCAGCAACAATGAGCCTTGCAACTTTCGCAGTTCCCCCCGTTGCCCCTTTGATTTCCTGAATTGGGCCCTTGGCTAGCACGGAAACTGACAGGTCCACCGAAGCAAGTTGGCCGGTAAGATCTCCGAGCTTGTAGATCTTGGCCAGGGGCAACTTCAGGTAGTCGGGAGGCGTTTGGAGAATCTCTATTTGGCTTCGGCTTTCAACGTGCAGTTCAGGACGGGCATTATTGTCCAACCGCGTTCTTGCGTTGAGAACCTGCACAATCTCGCCTTTCTTAACTTCCCGCATCTCTTCAGCTCGCTCGTTCCACGCGACAAGGGGCATACTCCCAGATTCGTCTGCGATAACGGTTCTAAGAACGCTGCCGGGCCGGTCCTCCTTCTGAAAGGTATAATGCCTCGGCTCGGCCTGTATTACGCCCACAACGTTCAGTTGGAACGTATCAACCGCCAATTTGCCAATGGGCGTGAACAGTTCACGAAATTCGGGGAAGTCAGTGGTTGGCATGTCTTGTGGGTCGACCTCTATGCTTGCTCGATCGCCTGCGTGGACTTCAGTGTCCCCTGCCAGCCCTTGCCGGGTGTAGGCATGACCGATCCGTAGGACTCTACCCTGCAGGCTCCCAGCTCTCGAGAGCACATCGACATGCTTGTCCCAAAATGCGCAGCGAACACGGCCAGTTCTATCGATTATTACGAGCCGCATAACTCGACCTGGCGTTCCGTCGCGACGCTGAAATTGCTGAGGAGGGTACGCCAATAGCACACGGCCTGAGATGCTTACGTCGTTAAGGCCGCTGACGAGGCCCTTCACTTGCATTCTCCCTAGTTCAGTTCCGCGAGTTTGTACCAGAAGCTCTTCAGCCACAAGCCTGGCTGCACCTTCATCCGAGAGTAAGCCACGGCCTTCCTTCTTTTTCTCGTCTATGAGTGCGAGAACTTGGTCTTGTGATAGGTCAGGCCGTTTGGAGAGAATGCCCTCCACAATTGGTTGGATTGACGACTGGAATGCGTTCGCCCCGCTATGAATTTCTGCCCTAGTTCGTGGGATGCAGAAGCTAAGTCTTCTCATTGGTAGGTTTGGCCGCAAATTATAAGGTACATCAATGTTCAGTTTACGGAACATTAATATAACACACTCCATGCCGTTGAAAGTCAGAGCGGTGGGCGAGCTGACAACGCTCCACGTGCAAACGCACGGTCGCGTGTCCCCGCCCTACCGCCATTATCCAAGATATGAAAAGGACCGCAAAACAATTCAACCAAGAGCACGGTCCTTAAACTGATTCCATATGGAAGCGCCATATGAGAAAGTTGGCAGAATCACGCACTTCTACTCGAAAGCAAGCGTAGCCGTGCTCGAGTTAACTGCGCCACTCAACAAAGGCGATAAGATCGTTATTCGAGGCAGCACTACCAACATTGAACAGCTCGTAGAATCGATGGAAATTGAACACAAACAGATCGCTAACGCCCAAGCCGGACAAAGCGTGGGCATGAAAGTATCCGGCCACGTTAGAGAGAACGACATCGTTTACAGAGTAAAGCCGTCAGCATGAATTCCATCGGCATTTGAATTAAGGTCCAGCGATTCCCACAACCTTAGAATAGCAGGCAACTGGTTTAGCGCGGTTGAATCGTGATCAGTATGGGAGAGGTTACTATCGAGGGAACTGTACTTGTGGTTACGCCTATTCAATCCTCTCAAGGAAGGACGATGGTTCAGATAACGTTAGGCGATACGCTGAAGGGCCCCGTAACCTTGCCGCTTGATATGGATAGGGAGATGGCAGGCGTAACGATAGCCGTCCAAAGAGTTCTAACACAGCTTCCCGGCGTCGGCCAACAACTCGGCACACCTCGCCTCATTGTCACACTGACCGAAGATGAATACCAGGAGATGGGGCGTCCAAGGTACCCGGACCACGTGACAATCACATTGAAAGTGCAAACCTAACCGCGTAATACCCTAGATTTCAACTATGTTCTAATTCGCCGCGTTGCGAAGGATTGATGAAAGGCTGAATGTAGCAGGCGTTCCTCATGGAATATGTGAATCTTGGGAGAGCAGGCGTCAAAGTGTCGCGGATATGCTTGGGGTGCATGTCATTTGGCAATGACGCAGCTTGGAAACTTGAAGTCAACGAAGCCCAGAAATTACTGAAGAAAGCACTGGATCTTGGAATAAACTTCTTCGATACCGCGAACGCTTACTCCTCAGGCCGATCCGAGGAAATTACGGGCGAATGCTTGAAAGGGGACCGAGAAAATGTCATCATCGCGACGAAAGTCTACTTTCCTACAGGCGATGGCCCGAACGACTCAGGCCTTTCCCGTCGACACATCATGAATCAAATCAAATCGTCCTTGAAACGTCTGCAGACGGACCACGTTGACCTATACCAGATCCATCGATGGGACTACAATACCCCTATCCAGGAAACCATGCGCGCACTTGACGAAGCCGTTCACCAAGGGTCGACGCATTACATTGGTGCTTCGAGCATGTTCGCCTGGCAGTTTCTCAAAGCGTTACAAACAAGCGATCGGCTAGGCCTGGAAAGATTCGTCAGCATGCAAAACCACTACAACCTCCTATACCGTGAGGAAGAGCGAGAGATGATTCCGCTCTGCAAGGAGGAGGGAATCGCCTTAATTCCCTGGAGTCCGCTTGCCCGAGGCTTTCTGACGGGAAGATATAAACGGGGTGAAAAACCGAAGAGCACTCGCTATGAGGGCGACGAGCACCTAGCAGGCCGATACTTTAGGCCTGAAGACTTTGATGTATCGGAGACGGTTGAATCATTGGCGATGCAAAAGGGGGTTACGCCTGCTCAAGTTGCTCTCTCGTGGTTACTCCATAAAGGCGTAACTTCACCGATAATCGGAGCAACAAAAGTCGAGCATATCGAAGAAGCGGTAGCGTCGATTGATGTGAAACTCGATGCAGAAGAGATGAAACGTTTAGAAGCGGAGTACAAGCCCCACCCCATATTAGGCCACCAATAATGTGCCTCGATTCTAGGACTACCAGAAATATGCTAATTATTCAATAGATTGCCGTGTCAAGTTTTCTGCCTTAGACCATGTTCCCGTCTTCCTTTCGCAGTCAAGCTATAGCTGAAGGGTGCGATCAAATCTCTGTCAGACAGAAATCTTACGGCACTTTGAACCACATCGTATGAGGCTTCATTTTCGAAGGCTTTGTACAATGAAGCCAAAGTAACGTTGAGGTGTCCCTGCTTCTCCTCTTCTTGGTGAAGGAATTTGAGTATTTGTTCAGCCAGTTTCTTTACTTCGACCATAACGATTCGATCTCAAGCAGACCTTGCTAGCCTTGTACGTTACGGTGACCACTTCGTAAACAATGTAGCGGTTGCTTTGCGGAATTCCGATGAGCTGGCGGGTTTGCCAGTACACGAAAGTGTTGTGCATTACGATGACAGTTGTTCTCTAGGCGTGCACTTTTTTCTGAAAGCGAAGGAAGCAGAGTGCGGCACAAATAGTGACTTCAAACAGGAGGCTCATGTACGGAAATTCAGGGATTGGTAGAACCTGCGGGGATTGTGGAGCTTGGGCTAGTCCAATTCTTCCTCCCGCATTCTCGGCCAGGCCGTCGTAATAGAGCCAATATCCATTAGCCCCGAAAACTACGTTGGGTTGCTCAACGCCCGCAGAATCCCAGGCACCCGGCCCACCGGGACTCAGAATAGGGTTCAATGAGGACCGCGTCCATGTTTTCCCGTCTGGTGAGGTGGCAAATCCAATTTGCGGTGTCAGGAGACTCTGGTCCAAGCCAGAGTACCAGAGGCCAAACGTGGTCCCGTTGAAATACACAGAGGGGGTATAGACCCCGCTAGAATCCCATGCTGTCGGGTCCGATGAGGGCGAGAACACAGGTGAAGGCGCCTTGGCCCATTCTATTCCATCAAATGAAGTTGCATAGAGAATCCTAGAGTAAGGGTTGGATTTCGTGGAGGACGCGTTTCGCCCCACATACCACATAGTGTACGTGAGTTCGGTCTTGATCACGTACGGGCTGGCTATGTATCCTTGATCTATATCGGTTCCAGTGAGAACTGGGTTTCCCGCTAATTTGATCCACGTGACCCCGTCCTTCGAGTATGCGAACCCTACGGCCCCCGCTTGGTAAGTTGTTGGGTTGCTCCCTCTGTACCACATTAGAAAGAGGGTCCCGTTCCAGAGGACTGATCCCAATTCAACTGAAGCGCTATCCCAGGCGCCCTCTGGCCCAGGGATTAGAACAGGGCCCGGATATTTCATCCAGGTAACTCCATTCGTCGAACTCGCATAGCCGATCCCAGCAAATCCTGACATATTGCCCCCGTTGTACCACATTCTGTAGATCGTCCCATCATAGAGCACCCTCGGACTGACTGTATAAGCAGAATCCCAACTGCCAAGTGTGCTGGCTAGGACCATAGGCGTTGGGCTGAGCACAGGGTTTCCCGAGTACTTGGCCCAGGTTCCGCCATCAGCGTAACTCAACTGTGGTAGAAAAGCCAACGTGGAAAGAAACAGAGCCACTGCTAATAGTAAGATTTTTTTCGATCGTGACGCCAAACCGATTCCTCCAAGTGCGAAGGAAAAAAAATGGGTTTGGGTTCGTGCCCTATGCTTGGAATGCTGGTTGAGCGATGACATGTTGACGCGCTATGGCAGACGCAGAGACTGCAGTATGCCTTAGAGCGAAACAGATGACGCCCGCAACGAGTATCAGGACAGCGCTCAGGGTGTTGAGTACGGTCGTCGTGCTTGATCCGCGGAAGCTACCAATTAATCCTAAACTGAAGATTAGCAGTAGAGCTCCGAAGATCAGCCCTCTGATCCCTGCTTCGGATAGCATGCGTTTGGTCGTTAGCGAGTAGCAATGGATCGCTCCGAGGGAACAGATTACGGTTATGCCGAGTACCACGAGGAATTCTGTGCCAAGGTTTGATGGTAAAGTGAAGGGGTAGATGCTGGCAATGGGGAGCGTCAGAAGACTCATGACCAGGCTTACGACGCCACCGATTACGAACATAACGGCCGCGAGGTCAACGAACCCGTGCTTTACTGGGGAAATCCCATTCATATTCCTCGAACCTCTTGAGCGTTACCTTAGCATGGTATCGGTTAATTGTAATTACACTTAGTAGAAATTCAGCACCCGAAGTAGAAACCCTAGAAACACCCCGACCATGTGGATTTTTCTAACCTTGAACGTTTTTCTGTAGCATTGCGTCCTGAAAATTGAAATTCGATTCTATCAGTTTCGAGAGAAAGACTTCGAGTTCGAAGAATTCCAACTTGTATTTACATTTTAACGGTGGCATGACTCGGCGGTGCTTGACTCCTACTGAAATATCCGCAAGCTGGAAGGCGGGGTCATCTGCCTCCGAATCCCCCAGATAAATCACCGGCCCTGTCACACCCATTTCCTTGCGCAAGTTAGCAAAAGCCGCGCCCTTGTCCAATTCAAATGGAAAGATGTTCGCGAAGGGGCTGATTTTGGATTCGACGACATACATCCCCTGGTCCTTACAGAGCGCGAGTACGGGTTCAGCTTTTCTATGCGCTTCATCCCAATTTCGCGATAGCCTCCAATCAATGCAGAAAGCCATCAGGCCGCCGTCCTCTGTTTCCTTCCTTTCTACCATGATGTTGTCGCGGATCTGAAGGATCTTTTTGAGGGCGTCTTGGTACGTTTTCTCGAGCTTTGGATTAGGTTCGCGGACGCGTTCGTCGATGGTGATTTTGTCGCCTACTTGCATCTCCAATCCGGATGTAGCGGCGTAGCCGTGTGCAAATGGTACTCGGTCCTTGATGAAGTAAAGGTCCTTGGTCGTTATGATGCCTAGCTTGACCCCTTTGCTCGCTTTGGTGAGCACCCTCCTTAGTCTAGGTGAGATAAACGCGTCTTCTCGTCGAAGTTCCAGGGCGCATAGAGTACCATCATAGTCGGAGAAAATTGCATCTAGCTGCGTCATTTTAGGAACCAGTCCCCACACGGTAGACATGCCGTTATAACGCTGGTGGCTCATAGGAGTATTTGCGTGAGCTCCCCTTGAAGCTGAGGATTGGTGTCATAATGTATCAGACGAGCCGCTCCAAGGGACAAGAACTTGTGGCTCAAAGAATGGTGAGCTATTTTAGGCGACTCGGCCACGCGGCATACTTGATCACCAGCCTTAACCATGATGGAAAGGAGATCGCCAGTGAAGAGTCTCTCGGAGAGAAGGGATATGTTCAGGTAAATGACGGTGAATTGGATATCCCGATTATTCGTGTGGGCAGTTTTACTTCTAAATGGCCTCCCCGCCGGGTCAGCCTGAAGGACGTGGTCCACGCCTTGGAGGGAATTGTCAATGATTTCGGGCTTAACGTATTGATAACTCACAGCACGATGTGGAATGGGCCGGAAGAAGTCGCGAAGTTTGTGGAATGGAGACGAAACATAAAGGAACTAGGCGGATTCCAGGACCCGCTGATATTTTGTCACATGTCCCATTTTCAGGAACCCTCAGCCCGGAGATACTCGGTTGTTGAACGTTCTTTCAGAATGGCCTGGAACCGTCTTTCATTGAGAACAATACTTCGTGTCGCTAACTTGGTCCTCGTAGTTACTCCTTACGAGGAGAAGGCAAAAATAAAGATGGGCGCCCTTCGGAACAAGTGTGTTCTTTTCCCTGGAGGAGTTGACGATAACGAGTTCATCCGTTTCGCAACGTCAAGCCCAGGAGAACTACTGCAGCGCTTCAACCTTCCTCGCTATGCGAGGATAGTTGCGTACCTTGGAACGATCGAGGAACGGAAGAATACAATGGCGGTTCTTGAGGTTGCTGAAAAGTTGAAGGATAGAAAGGAAATTCATTTTGTCATAGCTGGTTCAGGTGATTCAGAATACGCTGAGCAAGTGATCGAGAGGGCGAAGGGACTGGTGAACGTTACGTATCTTGGTGAAATTGGAGAAAAGGAAAAAGTGCAACTCATCGAAGCTTCCTACCTCAATATTCTGCTTAGCAGGATGGAGGCTCTAGGGTTGACTCAACTTGAATTCATGTTCCGGGGCGTACCGGTGATCACTTCGGGCGTCGGCGGGCAATCGTGGATTGTTAGAGACGGGCAGGAAGGCGTCCACGTGAAGGGGCCTAGCGACGTTGAAGGGGCCGCCCATGCGGTAGTGGAACTGGTCGAAGATAGTTCAAGGCGGGAGAAATACTCGGGTAATGCGATGAAAAGGGCTGGAGAATTCACGCTCACAAAATTGATCGGAAAATTGGACCAGGCCCTTACGAAAGAAATCGAAGAGGAAAGTGGTCTTGCGAAACTGCCAGAGGAAGTCAGATCCACGCTTTCAGAACCGGAGGTAGTAGCTCGTACCTGGTCCCATGGCTCGCAGAGGGTTGTTGCCACGAATAAGAGGGTGTTCATTCAACAGGGCCGGCTTTCCAGGAGCACCACGGAGATACCTTACTCAAACATCAGTTCGATAGAACACATCAGGCGTTACAATTGGAAAACTCTCGTTGTCGGCGCCGCCTTATCAGTTCTAATGTTCATTCAGCACTACGTGTTCCCAATAGTTTCGAGGATACTTACTTCCAAGATCGATATCGTAGCGGCAAGCCTGCTCCCCGGCTTACGGGCGCAGTTGGTGCAGGCTCTAGCGAATCTTTGGTTAGTTCCCATTTCATTCGCCCTTTTATTGTTCCTAATTAGGGGTCGAAGAGGATACGCCGTCCAAGGAGCAAGACTTAGCCCCGTATTCCTATCCTACTCGTTCAAGAAATCGATAGAGTACATTCACGAGAAACAGGATCTGGGTTATTCAACCGAAGGAAGCACAGCCAGTCTCATAGACGAAAAAGCGGAATAGGTGTCGCGAATTCAGAGCGGTTTTTCAAAGTAGTGGCATAATTTCTATCTTGGGCACGCGGATGGCTTTTCGTCTTATCTCCGCTGAAGCGAATCCAAGAGTCCCGCAATGTTGTTCACAATCTTCTGCTAAGTCAATTTCGCTGTAGCCGGAACCGCAGAACTCACAGACGAAAAGTGTAGTTCCGCCGTGTCGGGTTTCCTTGTTTACCAACCATCTAAAGCCTCAGCCAAATGTTCCGCGTTGAGCATGATATGTGTGGGTGGAAGATGTGGTAAACATAAATCGTAATTCCACTCAGTGGAAAAAAGGTGCATTTCGGCTGTTTGCAAAAAAAGTACGGGGACGAGTCGGTGACTAAGAGCTCTTTGACTTGGGAAAAGATAAGCATGACGACGCCTACCGTCTCGTTGAAGCGACCGTTAACACCTAGGAGATCGTTTCCCCTAAAAGTGTGCACGTTGGGATGATGAATAACAGTATCGATCAAATATGGCGGTGTCAAGTTCGGTTAATCCCAGAAGAGGCGTGTTCTTGCGTATTCGCGTTCAGCCTTGAGGATATCGACGTACATGTCTTCCGTTGTTCTGTGTAGTCTTCTTAAGATCCGAGTTGCAGTCACGGGGCCTACGCCTCGCCCACTTAGGACCACGACGGCTTCCTTTCCCTTTGTCTGTACTAGGCTGGCACTCAACCAGGCTTGACGCCAATTATGTTCTTCCTCGGCTGATAGCTTCGCTCCCTTCTTTTTCTTCTTAACAATATGTAGTAATGCATCATTACTCATGTACGTGGCGGCAATTAGGGTGGAGCCGCATTTTGGACAGCGTATCTTCTCACGCAGTTCACCCACAACACGAACCGCGTCCCAGTCCCCATTGAAAATGCAGACGAGGCGAACTGTTTCAGCGAGCAACCGCTCTTTTACGATATCTGTCAATGATTTCGACGGGACAGCGGGCCTAAGCAGGTCGTGTGGGATAATTTTGTCGACTATTGGGGTCGCGTAAGGCGAACAGGATTCGGCCCTCTCTGAGGTGACATCGATGGTTATCTCTCGGGCGTGCAGCTTCGCGATTATGTCCTTCGTCGTTGCCAAGTCGAATTTTTCGAGAAGAACCTCCCTTTGAGTCTCCACGTTCACCGGCGTGTCTTTCATCGCTCGAACGAGCATTCGGGAGCGGATGGATTTGTAATCCGCTTTCCTCTCAATGATGCCGAACCGGCGGGCAACGTGCCAATGCTTCCACGCGAAAAGATCGGAAGTTTGAAGGGATTCGACCAGAACTTTCTCGACGTCATCCGGAGTGAACTTTGAGAGCTCTAAAGCGACTGTTTCTGGTTCAATCTTGAATGGGCAGATCAAGGCTATTCGGTACGGATCCGTCTGGGTTGCCACGTTTACACCATACTTGGAACTGAGCATTGATGCAAGGATCATTGCAAGCGTATCGTTTACGGTACTCCCGAAGCAAGCATGAATGATTATGCAGTTCTCAAACTTTTCCAATATGATGTGTCTGTCTGTGGGCAAAGGAAAGTTCTTCAACTGTGCCCGCAGAGTTTCAGTGATTTTGTTGACCGCGTCATCCGAGAGTTGTAGTTGTGCCTGAATCGCTTTAAGCCCCGCGTGATCGTCAAGGTTCGAGGCCATGTGTGCCCTTAGTTTGCCGACTTGTTGTGCGGTTTCGAAACTAACCGGAATAATTTCCCCTTCCCAACTAGGGATAGCGTCCAAGGTTGGTGCGGTTGGTTCCACTTCGACTGAGAGCTTCTCTTCGTTAACATTGATTATCTTCCATGTTTGGCCATGTATGATGAAAACTGTACCCCCTTTGCACTTCCTGGCCACGAAATCTTGATCTAGCGTTCCAATCCTGCGTTTCCGGAAAAAGTCGAACACGTCGAAGCGTTTCACATCTGGTATTACGGAAAGGTTCTCGTAGTAGTATCTGAAGGTTCGCGGAAAACGAGCGGAAATTACATCATCCACAAGCCTGATCATTCCTACTGAATCCAAGAACTTGACGAGCCCATGCAATTCCTCTCCTGTAATGTCCCGGTATGGGTAGGAACCGTGAACAATCTCGTACAGTTCGCTGAGCTTAGCCCGCTTCAGATCTAGGGTTATGCCAACAATTTGATGGGCTAGAACGTCCAATGCCTTGTCGTGTATCACTGTCCGCTCGATCGTCCCGGCCCTCGCATTGGCAGCGAGCACAGCGGCTTCCAATAGATCATCTGCCCATGCGCCGATTACCGTTCCCTTGGCTAGTCCTCGCAACGTGTGGCCACTTCGCCCGATTCTCTGAATGAGGCGTGTGGACATTCTAGGCGACATGTATTGAACAATGTAATCTACTCTACCAATATCCATCCCAAGCTCGAGTGATGAAGTACAAATCACGCCTTTCACCGAGCCGCTTTGGAATCCCTGCTCAACTTCCTCCCGGATCTCCCGGGAGAGGGAACCGTGGTGTACTCGCACTTGAAGCTCAGGCTTGAGGGCGTGAAGCTGTGACCCAACCGCTTCGGCCTGTTCACGAGTATTTGTGAAAACGAGCGTCGACCGCTTTCGTGATATGACCTCAGCCACTTTCTTCGCCCTCGCTATTGTTGTGGGCGGCAAGCCGAACTTGTCGGAATCTCTCATGTCTGCGGGTGTGGGCGGCACGTATTCGACATCGATCTGAATCTGCCTAAGCTCTTCCGACTTGGCAACAGTCACATTGCGAGCAGTCCCAGACAGGAACTTTCCAACTTTCTTCTCCTCACCCACTGTTGCTGACAATCCGACCCTTTGAAAGGCCCTGCCGGTTAGGTGCTCTAGCCGTTCCAAAGCCACTGATAGTTGGACGCCGCGCTCGTCTGTTGCAAGCTCATGAATCTCGTCAACAACGACCCACCTGACGCCTTTCAGGTGCTCACGCATCCTCTTTCCCGGCAGTATCGCTTGAAGAGTTTCTGGCGTTGTAACCAGCATCTCGGGAGGCGATTTGGCTTGCATTGCCCTTGCGCTAATTGGCGTGTCTCCATGCCTCACTTGGACTTTGATGTCAAGTTCCTTTCCCACATCTGCAAGTCTCCGTAGGATATCCCGATTCAGCGCTCTGAGCGGAGTCACGTACAGGATTGAGATACCCTTCGTCTCCCCAGCCGACCTGCGCTCCAAGAACATGTTGAAAATGGGGAGAATGCATGCCAGCGTCTTCCCAGTTCCCGTGGGGGCGATTACGAGGACGTTCTCTCCCCTGAGGATTGACGGGATTGCGATTTTTTGAATGTCGCTAGGTTCCTCTAAACCCACCTTTTCCAAGTGGTCCCGGATGGGCCTGTGCAACTGCGCAAATGTGTTCTCAAGCAAAGTCTAATCCTCGATCAAATCAACTTGTGAAACGTGGCTCTGCCACCGTGCGAACTTTCTCTTCGAAGATTGATCTTCCGTCCGGCGGCACGTTTCCCTTTCATTAGGCAGCTGGTTTCTCGTATGCGAGGTAAACAAAGATCAGGATAACTGCTAGGAAAGCCACGAAAACGATTCCGATCTGGAAGAGCTGCCAGAATTCGTCCGTTGTCAATTTCCTAACGCTCGCATTCCCCGTAGAAAGCTAGTCCCCATTTAAACACTGCTTATTCTGAACTTTCGGGTAATTCCTTCGCCCTCCAGCGATCTGTTATGCTCGAGTATTGCGAGTCACGTTTCGATATTTTCTCGAACTTGTTTAGGGCTTCTGCTATGTGTTGGGCTATTATGTGGTAGCAGAGGCCTCGCTTCTTGTCCATGACTCGAAAGTAGTAATCATCGCAATAGCAGAATGGGATGTCGGGCATGACTTGGTACTCGCTCTTCCGGCCTTGAACAACCCAAACCACTCTGCTGCTAGGTTTAAACTCGTACCGGCGAACACTCCATGAATTCGCCAATTTCAAACCGTTAGTGAAACGCTCACCAAAAGTTTTCTCAAGCTTTTCTCTCAGTCGGGTCGAAAGTTCGCCGCGTGACACCAGTTCTTCGCAGGCTTCTTCCATCATCTTGTTTTCCAGCTGGTAGGCGTTTTCCATTTCCATTCCAACGAGAGAGACATCTAGACGAATTAGGGCACATTCTGGGCTGCGGCTTTAAGTTGCCCTATTTATTGACCAACTTTCGAGCGAACGTTGAATCTACGCGAAAGTTTCGGGAAACGTTTTTAAGTTGTGGTGCTTGGGTCTATTCGACCGCGCTCGAACGTTCTTCAGCGCGATTGCGTTATGCTCCGGAAAACGTTCTCGGAGGGAAACAAAAAATGTACCACCAAGAGAAAAACAACATGCCGAAGTACGTGATGACCGGCACGACCACTATGGGCGTGGTCTGCAAGGACGGCATCGTACTCGGAACCGATACCCGTGCCACGCTGGGCACCTTCGTGGCGCATAAACGGGCGAAAAAAGTCTATCCAATCGACGAGCACGTAGCCATGACGATCGCCGGAGGCGTTGCCGACGCGCAAACGGTGGTTGAGATGCTTCGCGCGAACTCTAAACTCTACAGATACGAGAAGGGTCTACCCATACCGATTAGTGCTGTTGCACGTTTGGCTGCAAATGTTCTCTTCCAATCTAGGTACTATCCCTTCATTCTGCAGTCCATTATTGGAGGCATGGATGACCAAGGCGGGCACATTTTCGCGCTCGACCCTCTTGGAAGTGTTACCGAAGAGAAATACGTCTCAACTGGCTCCGGCTCACCAGTCGCTTACGGAGTTCTCGAACCTGGTTATAGAGAAGGCATGTCGGTTAAGGAAGCTATACCGCTGGTAGTTCGCGCAGTCAATGAAGCTATGAAGCGCGACTCGGCGAGCGGGGATAGCTTCGATGTTGCCGTAATCTCAAAGGATGGTTACAAGGAACTGAGCGAACAGGAGAAGAAAGGAATCCTCACTTAGGCCAGCTAATTCTGAATCTGGATAATTCCTGATTATTCGAGTTTCGGGTGGTTTCCTCAGTGGCGAGACTAGTGGACGATTCGCAGGCAAGGATCCGTGAAACCATTGTCACCCACATGCCGAAGGAGGCTGAGATAACCCGAATCGAATTTGAAGGGCCTCGCCTCGCAATCTACGTCAGAAACGTCGGACTTTTGTTAGAACAGACCCACGTGGTCACCGACATCGTCAACTTACTGCATAAGCGCGTGGTCATACGGTCCGACCCGTCAATTCGGCTTGCTGAGAAAGAATCTGATCGTTTGATTAAGGGCATCATACCCGCAGAGGCAGAAATAACGGAGATAAACTTCGATCCAAGCTTGGGCGAGGTCGTTATTGAAGCTAAGAAACCTGGCTTGGCGATAGGCAAGGATGGAGTTACCCTTCAAGAGATCATTAAGAAAACTAGCTGGCGACCCCGAGTCTTGCGGGCACCTCCACTCCCATCGAAGATAATCGCGAGTTCTAGGCATATTCTGCATTCTGAAAGCGAAGAAAGAAGCAGGATCTTCCGCGATGTTGGCGAACGCATTTTTCGCACAAGGCTCGCGAAGACTTCGAGTGTTTACCTAACACCGCTCGGCGGGTTCCATGAGGTTGGTAGGTCTGCGATGCTTGTGGAAACCGAGGAAAGCTGTGTGCTAATGGACTGCGGCATAAGCGCAGGGGCGGACCGGCCCATCTACGCATTCCCCCGAATCGACACCGATGAATTTGACATTGACAAATTAGATGCGGTAATAATCTCCCACGCACACCTAGACCATTGCGGGTTCGTCCCGTTCCTCTACAAATATGGGTATGACGGGCCGGTCTACTGCTCCGAACCAACAGCTGTGCTGATGACGCTCCTCCAACTTGATTACCTAGATATTTTCGGCAAGGAAGGTGGACATCCGCCTTATGATCAGAAGGATGTGCGCGAAGTCGTTATGCACACCATACCCGTAAAGTACGGCGTGGTCACCGACGTAGCGCCCGATATCAAACTCACCCTCCACAATGCAGGCCACATAATTGGAAGCTCGATCGTTCACCTCCACATCGGAGAAGGGCTTACAAACGTCATATTCACTGGCGATTTCAAATTCGGCAGAACGATGCTTCTGGAGCCTGCTGTCTGCTCGTTTCCACGCGCTGAGACCCTAATCATGGAAAGCACTTACGGCGGGCCGGACGACGTCATGTCCGATCGGGAAACGGTTGAGGGTAAGCTAGCTAGGATTGTCAACGAGACGGCGGAGAAGGGCGGTAAGGTACTTATCCCGACTCTGGCTGTTGGGCGTGCTCAAGAAATCATGCTTGTTCTGAACGCTTACATGAAGAATAAGCAAATCAAAGAACTCCCAATCTTCCTAGAAGGCATGATATCTGAAGCGACAGCCATCCACACCGCCTACCCCGAATACTTAGCACGCGACCTTAGGGAACAGATTCTCTACAAAGACATTAACCCTTTCCAGTCAGATTACTTCACGAATGTCGACCATCCCTCCGAGCGGGAGAAGATAGCGGCCGGGCCGCCGTGTATTATTCTCGCAACTTCTGGTATGATGGAAGGTGGTCCTGCGATCGACTACTTCCGTTACCTGGCTTCGGATGAGAAAAACTCATTGAGCTTCGTGAGCTACCAGGTTGAAGGGACACTGGGAAACAGGCTCAAAAATGGTGCCCGCGAGGTTTCCTTGATGGGCAGGAACGGAAAGGTTGAAGCTTTGAAGGTGAACTTGCGTGTTGAGAGCGTAGAAGGCTTCTCAGGACACTCTGATAGAAACCAGCTCTTCGCCTTCCTCAAACGAATCTCGCCGAAGCCGTCACGAGTCATACTTGGGCACGGTGAGCGGCGCAAGACCGACCTGTTCGCGCACCAAATCTCTAGGATTCTGAAGATGAGAACGACGGCGCCGGATAACCTCGAGAAACTCAGGTTAAGATAAGTTTAGTACATATCGTGGCAGCCTGATGGGCTGGCTATCCTGCTGGAGAATTAAATTCGGCTACGTTTCCTCGTTCGCGGTCGCGCCCGCCGTGGCAACTTCGAGGCGAGAATTCTCCCTTCCCCGCCACACTTTCACGGTTGGTGGAGTTATGACGATCCTTTCTTCTCCTAACCTCGCAATATCACCCTGAATTGACTTGACAAATTCGACGAGTTCGCCTATTGCCGATTTTGTCTCTTCGACACTTCGTTTCGCGATGGGGGTTATCTTGACGATTAGGATGTTGCCTTCTATAATTTCAGCCTTGATTCTGGGTACGTCCATCGGATCTCGAAGCGGGTACGCTTTGACGTAGATTGGGTGTTGAATGGATGGATTCACCAATGGGAACCTCTCATCTCTTTCATCGTCTGAACCGATCAATTAAGGGCAACTCGAGGTTGAGTGAGTTGTCTCGGTCGATGGCACTTTAAACATTTGCACTTAAGAGAGGGCACTCTAACACGCCTATGTAAAGACCACACGCACTCACCTTAGAGAAGTGTGGGCAGTTTGTCACTCACCCGCCCAGAAGAATAGATTAGCGTGGAGAACCGAAGTGGCGCCACTTCCATTGGAACAAGCCTAACACTCAATTAACCTGCATTGCTAGCTGTGAATGATTTCCAGAGCTCATCCCCGACGTAGTGCACGTTCATGACCACTTTGCCCTTATTCGCCGATTTCATCAGAGTTGAATCCACATCAGCCAAACCCAAAGCGATGTTCTTCCCGAACTTTTCGTCAACTATCAATAGCAACTCCCCCTTCGTGAAATCATTTCGAATCTCTCTAATTCCTGGCCTCATGACGTGCGCGCCGTTCGCCAAATGCGCTACGGCACCCATATCGACAACAATCTTGGGCAAAGAGTTGATGACCTCATCAAACTTTAGAGATGGAAGCAAACCAGACTTCGTGCGCAAAATCAGTGGCCTTCCATTCAAGAAGAAGACCAATCTCTCGTCCACAGGAAGCTCCTCAAACACGTTGACCGAACGAAGAAACGTTTCAGAAATTGGATAGCGTTGTATGAATTCCCTAAGGAGCTGTTTTGCTTCCTTATCCTTGAGATACTTCTTTGCTGGCAACTATTCGTCAACTATCTAGGGACCGTTCTTTATACTTAACACCCTGCAATTTCTTCAACGGGTTGGATATTCCGTGTTCCGATTGAAAGGCGACGCGATTCCTAGCCATGGTTTATGTAGACCTAACGTTTAATTTGGGGCTTCCTCCTTACGGGGAACTCACATCCAGAAGCTAGAACAGAAGACGAAGAAAAACAATGTCTGCAGTTGCTGACAAGATCTTCCAAGAGAGCCTTAGCAAAATCGTTCTCGTGGAACTGAAGGGAAGCCGTACGATACGTGGAAAACTCTACAGCTACGACCAACACATGAATCTAGTATTAGAAGACGCAGAGGATGTCTCCAACCCAGAGAACACGCGAAACATAGGCACGATTATTGTTAGGGGCGACAATGTGGTTCTGGTTTCGCCCCCTCCTAAGAGGTAGACTTTTAGCAAATTCTCGCGGGCTGAATAGATTTGACTAAGGGGACCGCATCATTCGGCAGGCGAGGGCGCGCAAAGACCCATATCCGATGCCGCCGCTGCGGCAGACACTCTTACCACATTAGATGGAAACGCTGTTCCGCTTGCGGTTTTGGTGCCAGTAGGAAACTCCGCGGCTACTCGTGGCAGACCCACACGTTGAACAGGTCCAGAAGAATTAGGTAGTAGGCATACTTCGCCTTGGCTGCCTGAAGTTCTTCGATCGATGATGTCTACGAAGGCGGCACCTGTAACGAGAGAGTAAGAATGGTGTGGTGAAGTCCGAGACTAATACAACGAGGGTTGTGGGTGGAGTATGTTAGCGTTGCTTGGATGACAGTTGAAGGTATGGCTGCGATTTGTTCAGGAATAGCGGCCTGGAGTTCTGCTCTTCTTGCGTTCGGCGTCGATTCTTGAAGTCCGCTAGGGGGAGGGGGTTGCTGGAGTGGCAGGTGGTGCTTTCGCTTCTGGCGTTACAGTGGGGGCTGCAGGTGCAGGTTTCTTGAACAGTTCGAGGAAAGAAACGGTTTCGATCTTCGGAAGATACTTCTCTATATCAGCAGTTACTGTTCGCTTTTCCACCTGCAAACCTTCAAGGAAGAATGCCTCCTCAGGTATCTCGATTTCCAGATTCCCCTGCTCAAGCTTAACATGAAACTTCTCAGGTCCCACGGACGGGATCCGTTTGTGAATGAGGTACCGGACTTTATCATCCTCCATCTCAACAATCTTCTCGACCGTCAGGTCGTAAATGAGAGTCTTGCCGGCAAATGGGTGGTTGTAGTCCACTTGAACTCGCCCAGCTCCAACGGAGCGGACTTGCGCGGTCTTACCGTCTATATTCACCTGTAAACCTGGTACAGGAGACATTCCCTCCGCCGTGAATTTGCGAAGTGGAACTAATCGAACCTTTTTCGGATCACGCACCCCGTAACCTTTGTCTGGAGGCAGCTCAATGGTGCTCGCCTTGCCAATCTCTAGGCCGGTCAAGGCTTCATCCAGCCCCTTGGGGACCCAACCTTCTCCCACAACGATGAAGAATGGTTCGTAACGTTCTTCTCCTCGGTAAAGCTTCGCTTCCTTGGCCACAGTCTCAAGCGTCGTACCGACGGTTTCGCCTGTCTCCTTGACTTTCAGAGTGTAGTTGGCGAGTATGAAGTCGCCGTTCTTAAGAGACAACAAATAGCACCTTGAATCATGAAGGGGGAGCCTAGATTTACCCGTTCTACATTAATCTTTCAGAAAAGTCGCCGATATTCCAGGTAGTCAGAAAGTGCTTTTACATCTCAGACTCGCAGAAGGCTCGCAGTCAGTACGAATAGAACGAAAAGCGTTATGAGCAGATATTTGGGGTTCCTGGAAAGAGCAAAGTAGAGCGCGGAGGCAACCACTCGCAGGTAGGGCGTCAACATCAAAACCACAATACCCAAGCCAAGTACTTGCGTTGGCGACCAGCCACCCATTGAAAGTTCCTGAAACAGTTTCCCCGCGTAGCTGAAAAAATTCGTTCCTTTCATTGCGAAGCTAGGCTGGAAGAGTATGTTCAGGTTTCCGCTCGAAGAGTAGTAGTCTGCGATCCCAAGGGCCTCTACCGTAACGCTCGCCAGGACGCCGAGGATTAGAATATAGCTTATCAGCGAATCGAGTTTCTCTTCGCTAGAGGCCCGCTTCATGGCGAAGTTATCCCTTCAAAGAGCATTTGGGCAATTAGGGCGAGAACAATTACTAGGAATAGGTACCTCACCAATCGATTTGGTAACCGGTTCAACACTCTGCCTCCCACCAGCGCGCCAATAGTTGTCCCTACTGCCATTGGCGCTGCTAGGCTAACGAAGAGGAGCCCCGAAGCGAAGTAGACGCTTGCTCCAGCCAGGGCTGTAATCCCAATGATGAAATTACTGGTTGTCGTGGAGACTTTGGAAGGCATTTTCAAAATCAGTTCATGTATTGAGACTTTGAAAGCACCTGCACCGATGCCGAGCATACCCGCGGCCAATCCTGCGATCAGCATACACGGACCTCCTAGGAGGGCATTCTTCATCTTGTAGGAGACTTTTTTCTTCGCCGCCTCGTCGTAGTAACTCCCATCTAACTCCAACCATTTCGAAAAGCTGTCTTGCTTTACGCGCTTCGGGAACTCCCCCCTCCGATGTCCCGACAACCCAAGAAAGGAGGTTAGAAGGAACCCTGCGAAGAAGAAATACAGGAACCTCGGCGCAATGAAGGACGTAATTGTTGCCCCGATTATTGCTCCGACTATGGTGAACATTTCGAGGTAGAACGCGGCCTTGATGTTTGTTATTCGTTCCTTGACGTATGCTGCGGCTGAGCCGCTTGAAGTTGCGATAATAGTCACCATACTTGCGGCGATTGCGTACTTGACAGGTACGCCGAAAGCGACCAACACGGGGATCATGATGCTGCCCCCTCCGAGGCCGGTTAGGGATCCGAGGAATCCGGCCAAGAGTGCGATGATCAGCACGGAAAACAATTCAATCAATTTGGATTCAGGACCAACCTTAGGGCCCATTCCATGAGACGGGTACCCGAAAGCGCTAACCAAAATGGATTGAGTTCTTGGAAGAAGTAACTCGCCTTAGGGCGGAGGCGGCCTTGTGCCTAGGGTTACTTCGACGACCATGTACGTACCTCCCCTGATTATGCCGACGGCAATCTTCTGACCCGGAAGCGTATTTCTTTCGAGGTATGTTGATAACGAGTCATAGTTAACAATCCTGTATCCATCAATCGAAACGATGAGATCTCCACCGATTAAGTATGATTGTCCGTCAATGTCAACAGTTATTGTCCCGTTCTTAAGACCCGCTTGTGCTGCTGGGCTTCCGGCCACCGTTTTCTGAATTAACACACCATATGTTATGTTGGTCCCCACTGCTTGTGAGAGTTGAAAGACCATGTCGACCCCTTCGATGCCCAAGTACGAATGCTTAGTGTATTTCCCGGTAGCTACAAGGGATGGGAGTTCGCGCACTATTGTGTCGGAGGGTATCGCGAAACCAAGACCTTCAGCGCCAGTTATACCGGCGGTTGTAATTCCCACAACTTTCCCATCAGCAGTCAGAAGCGGCCCTCCCGAATTCCCTGGGTTTATCGGCGCGCTGAACTGTATCGCATCAGCAATAGGGTACCCTGTGTTCCCGGAACCAGTATCGTAACTTATCGTTCGTCCCGTCTGGCTTACGATCCCGTACGTTATACTACCCTTGTAGCCGTACGGGTTACCAATCGCAACTACCGGCTCACCGACCCTCAGGGAAGAAGACGGCGACAACTCCAATGGGTAAAGTTCCTGAGAAGGAGCCTGTGGGGAGATTATGCCCAAATCGCTGTAGGCGTCGAGGCCTACAATCTTTCCCCTGTAAGCGTCACCATTCGAAAAGGTCAGCGTCGTATTGACAAGGGAATCAACTACGTGAAAGTTGGTTACTACGTAGTATGACCCGGAGTATTGTATGATGAAGCCCGAAGCAGCAATACCCACCCAAGTTGTCGCAAGGCCCGTCCCAGTGTCTACAATCTCATGTCTTACTCCTTCAATTGTCACGACGCTGCGGCTTGAATTAGCGTAAATCTCGGCGGAGTCAAATCCATTTGACCTCTGCGCGCTCAAGGTCATTCCATAGTATGCAGCAAGTGAGCCTAGGATTACGACGAGCACTAAGAGCGCGACGAGAGTTTCTTGCCGAACTCGAATAGTTCGCGCCTTTCGATGACTTGCTCGCCTACGAGGCATTGTTATGGACTCCGTGTTTTGTTTCAGCTCGGTTAGAAATTAGCCGCATAATAACTTGCCGCTGTTTTGGAATGGAAAATTGCCCTCACATGGCCTCTTTCTTCGTGTAACTCGCGTAGCTCATTTTTTGTGTTACATGAGCCTTGGAAATTTCACTGTGACCTCGCCTCTGATGGTTATATCAGCGTAGTGTCCGCGTTGGGCTGACCCAGTGTTGACTATCGTGGTTGAACCGATCGTATCAGTCCCCTGAGATTCGTGTACATGGCCCGAAACGACTAATGTGGGCTCCGTCTTCTCAATGAAACTTCGGACGGCTATGCTTCCAACGTGTTCGCCGCTGGATACCTGATCGACCTTGGTGTTCTTAGGTGGGCAGTGCGATACGAGAATGAGCAATCCGCCTCCACAATTCTTGGAGGCTTCTTCGATGAGCGCTTCTGCTTCTTCTTCACTGTACTCAAAGACGGTACTGAAGGGACCGCGCGGAGAGCCGCCCAAACCTATCAGTGACACGCCTTCTACGCTTCGGCATCTCGCATGGAGTGCGTGAACGTTTTCCCCTCCTGTCCAGTCTCCAAGCTCTCGACCGTCCATGTTGCCCGGAACAAAGTATACCGGGTGTCCAACTTTCCCTAAATCCAAGAGTAATTGCTTGGCTCGGTTTGAGTCGTAATTGATTATGTCGCCAGCGACGATTACAAAATCGGGCCTCTCATTCGCAATTAGTTCCTTTGCGTGTCGATATGCTTCTTGATTTCCATGAAAATCGGTAAAAGCCAATATTCTCAAGGAACACCTATCCAGTACGGAACCCCGTTTCAATGAGGCCAGTGGGTATTCGCGAAAACCGCACGTGCTGCCGCTACGCCTTCTCCAGGTTTGAGTTTGTGGCCTTGTTCGATTAGGGCGGATTCAAGGGCGGTTGCGGTTGCTAGAATCTCGAATTCTGAAACGCTTCCCATCACACCAATTCGGAATAGCTGGCCCTTCGTTTTACCCATACCCCCAGCTATGACGACGCGGTACTTCCTGTTCAATGTACCCCGGAAGTTCTTGTCGTCCATGTCGCTGGGATATTTGATTGCCAATACGGTTGTTGACCTGACTTCTTTTCGAGCATACATTTCTAGGCCCATGGCTTCTACCGCAGCGTACATGGCGTTGGCACATGTGGCGTGTCTTTTGAATCGTTTTTCGAGGCCTTCTTCGCGGATCATCTGAAGCGCTTCGTCAAGAGCGAAGAAGAGTGTCACGGCGGGAGTGTATGGGGTTTCCTTATTCTCATCCCAGAATGTCTTACAGAGTTGAAGGTCGAAGTAGTATGAGCGAGGGGCCTTCTTGACGGCCTCCCACGCTCTTGGGCTAACTGAGATTAGGGCGAGGCCTGGAGGTGTCATGAGACATTTCTGGCTGCCAGTTACGCATATATCGACACTCCATTCATCGACTGGAAGTGGGACGCCGCCTTGAATTGATATGGCATCTACGAGGAAGAGGGCGCCATATTTGTGGCAGACTTCGCCGATTTGCTTAAGGTTCGGCGTAGTAACGCCCGTTGATGTTTCATTGTAGATTATCGCCAAGGCTGTGACTGGAGAATTCTTCTGTAGGATGTCCTCAACCTGGGCAACGGTTACGGCATTTCCCCACTCAACAGGTATCTCAATCCCTCTGCCGCCTAGTAAGTTCACGGCTTCCAAGAACCGTTGGCTGAAAACACCATTAACCGGTACAATGATCTTGCTGCCCTGCGAGCAAATATTTCTGACGGCACATTCGACGCTGCCCGTTCCGGATGCTGAAAGAACAAATAGATCGTTTTTCGTTCCGAAAACGTACTTTGCATTATCGATTATTCGGGAATGAAGCTCGCGGAATTCTGGCCCTCGATGGTTTATCATTGGCCGCAGCATCGCATTCGCAACACGTGTCGGAACGTTTGTTGGCCCAGGTAACATGATCAATTGCTTTGTTTCCAAGTTCGAATCTCCAGCTGTAGGGCGAGGAATGGACTGTTCACTGAAAACCTTTTCCTAGGAGTCCCGTAGGTGGCATTCAAGTTGATTGGAAGGGCTTTTCAGTAGCGCCTCCGGTTGTGATTGGCGTAGAGTGAGATTGTAGAATTTGTCGGTTAAGCTTGGGAAGATTATGGGGATCCCGGTTCGGATCCATTACACGTTATGGTTTGTTTTCATTCTAATTGCTTGGTCCCTATCCTATGAGTACATGCCGCACCAGTATCCCGGCTTAAGCACGGTCACCTACTGGACAATCGGAATTTCGTCGGCAATAGTTCTGTTCGCTTCCGTCCTCGTCCACGAACTATCACACTCGTATATTGCCAAGAAGAACGGATTACCGATTGCGAGGATTACGCTATTCTTCTTTGGCGGAGTCTCAGAGATGTCTGAGGAACCTCAGGATGCAGGGTTAGAGGTCCGTATGGCTGCTGCCGGCCCGTTGATGAGTTTCCTGATTGCAGGTGTGCTGGGCGGACTCTGGTATATCGCTGAACTAGTCGGCTTACCCATCGTCATATCGGCCACGGTCGGTTATGGAGCCCTGATCAACGCGGTTCTTGGCGCGTTTAACTTGCTACCCGCATTTCCACTTGATGGTGGGCGGGTGTTTCGCGGGAGCTTGTGGAAACATTCGAAAAATCTTGTTGGCGCCACACGGACGGCCACCCGCGTTAGTGAAGCTTTCTCGCTTCTCATGATGCTTGGGGGTTTCGTCGCGATAATTCTCGGAGACTTCGTTGACGGAATTTGGATCATAGTTCTTGGTTGGTTCATAAAATCTGGTGCCGAGACGAGCCTGAGGCAGACACTCCTCGGAGAAACCCTGACGGGTGTAAGAGTCGGTGACATTATGACCCGAGGAGTACTGACGGTATCACCAGAAATCACCGTTCAACAGCTTGTGTCCGACTATTTCCTCGTTCATCCTCACGAGGGCTACCCTGTGATGAAGGATGGCCAGTTGCTCGGGTTGGTTACGTTGCAGTCTGCGCGGGCGATTCCGAAGGAGCAGCGGGCCACTGAAACGGTGGCCCAAGCGATGGTCCCCTATGAACGTGCACCCATTGTTCAATCTGATGGGTCGGCGTTAGACGCTATGCATAGGATGGCCCGAGAGAGAGTTGAAATGATGCTGGTCACGGAAGGCGGTCGGCTACTCGGTGTAGTCACCCGCGGCGATTTGATAAAAACCATTCAAACGAGACAGGAATTAGAGCTACATCCAGTTTGGCAACCCGCCGCAACCCCAGTTGCTGTCCAATACTGCGTGCAATGCGGCGCACAATTACAGGTTGGAACGCAAATTTGCCCTCACTGTAACGCAAAGCAACCTGAGCAGGCTAACCTTCGCTAAACGAAGCCTACTCGTTTCCATCACAGCCTTCCGACGTATGCGTCGGCCCTTGTGACGCCAATCTCTTTGAGCGTAGTATAACGGCAGTACCGGTCGAGAACTTCCATGTTATAGGAGATGCCTTCGCAGGGTTCAGTTGCGGGGGGATTGGAGTTGTTTCCATAGAACGACGGCGGGATGGTTGACTGAGAGCGACGTGCCGTGCTCTATCTGCATCTTGCAAACGCTACTCTCAGTTAAGACTTGGCTAAGGCCTAGGGTCTTCAACCTTTCAAAGAGTGTTTCGCCGATCGCCATTGAGACATCGTATCCTTCGGGACCTTTCTTGAACCCAAAGGTGCCTGCTATTCCGCAGCAGGTATTGTACCTCACGGGGCGTACGTCTATTCCGGCGAGTTTCAGAATTTCTAGGGCGTTGGATTTTCCGTAGACGCTTCTTGTGTGACATGGGGAATAATACGCGACCGGCCCCACAGTAGCTTTCGGAAAGTCTCTTAGTTTTCCTTCGTGGTGCATTTGTAACATGTATTCGAAAAGGTCGTGGGAATGTGTTGCGACCAAACTAGCTTCTTCTGAATTGAGAAGTCTAGGATAGAGCTCGTTCAAACAATAGGTTGCCGTTGGCTCTGAAGAAACTATTTCACAGCCATCCCTCACGGACTCGGCGAGCTTTGGAATGTTGAATTCAGCTGCACGTGTGGTTCTTTTCATGTCACCATAGAGGAAGGCTGGGATCCCGCTACCGATTTGTTTGGGAAGGGTCACCTTGCAATCGTTGTACTCGAGAATTCCGATGACCGCTTTGCCAATTTCTGGTTCGCACACGTCGGCGTATGTGTCAACGAAATAGGCTACTGGCCTTGAGCCTCTGCTTGTGTGGGAACCATACCATTTCTTGAACGTATGTCGGTTAAAGGGTGGGAAAGGGCGCCGTGCATCTAAGCCTAGAAGGCTTTGGAGCATTCGCCTGAAGGCCTTCCGCCCCATGAAAAAGTTTGAGATAGGGGCTGTTGTGCTTGCGAAGCCAACGAAGGTTTCATAATTGCAGAAGGTTCTGTTTATCGATAGTTGCCCGTGCCGGTGTGTGTACCTTTCTTTGACTTGGGCTATGAGTAGCGGAATGTTGATGTCCTCTGGGCAGACGCTTTGACATAAACCGCATGAAATGCAAAGGGACGCGAATTGTCCTGCAGCGTCCGGGGTTGCGGTGTACTCGGTCCAAGGAATTCCAATAGGGCCTGGGTAGATGTAACCGAACACGTGGCCGCCAAATAGTCTGAAGGTGGGGCAGATATCCATGCAAGCCCCACACCGCAAGCAATACAAGGCCTCCCGAAAGTTCGGGTCTGTCAGCATCTTTGAGCGACCGTTATCGATGATGAGAATGTGTTGTTCTTGCGGTTGGTCTGTCTGCGCGAGCTTGCTTCCACCTCTAACGATAGTGACGTAGCTGGTTAATTTTCGAGCTGCGGAGCTCAAAATCAAGGTTTGCAAAAGCGTGAAGGCGTCGGCTGTGTTCGGGACAATCTTTTCTGACCCTAGGATGGAGATGGTCATGCGTGGGAGAGCTGTGACGAGGCGGGCATTGCCCTCATTGCTCACAATCATGATTGCACCCGAATCGGCGATTGCAAAGTTCGCGCCAGTAATCCCGACATCGGCCTGTAGAAACTCATTTCTAAGAGACTCTCTTGCCACTGCTGTTATTGTTCCAGGGTCGGCAGGCAGCTGCTTACCCAGCTTTTTCGAGAATAGTTCGGTGATCTCTTCCACGGTCATGTGAAGGGCTGGAGCGGTGATATGGGAGGGTCGTTGGTTGGCGAGTTGGACTATTCTTTCGCCTAGGTCGGTCTCAACAACATCTAGTCCTTCCTTCTCGAGGTGCTGGCGAAGGTCGATCTCCTCGCTTGTCATTGATTTTGCTTTGACTATACGCCTAGCTCCCGCCTCATGCACGAGGCCTATAACAACTTGGACAGCTGTTGCTCCGTCGTGTGCAAAATGCACTTGGAAGCCGGATGCTTCTGCGGCCTGAGTGAATTTCTTGATGTTGTTATCCAGGTTTTCTATTGACTGACGCTTGATTCTCCTTGCCTCTCGAAGCAACCAGTTTCCGTTAGGGAGCTCGGAATACGCTTTCTCGCTTGCTTCGCGTTCCCCTTCAGTCCCAAGGTATAGCTGTGCCCTTCGTCGCTTATCTCCGATACCGTCTGTGATTTTGCTGATCAGTTGCTCATGGGCTTTGAGGCCGATCTTATCCAAAGTCATCGGCCTCCCGGAATGTCTTGGTCGAGGAGTAGGACATGCAATTCTTTCGGCCCATGCGCTCCTAAGATGCTGATGCCCCCAACATCCGCGGTTCTGCTCGAGGCGGAGATGAGTGAAATTGAAAACGCGGCTGAATTATTCATAAGAAGTTGTGAAATCTGCTTCTGCGCATCATCGAGCGCGAAGACCAGCCTAGAACGGGGGAGAATCGCGACGTGGACTAATGGCAGTGCTGTGACGAGTCGGTCCAATTCATCCGCCGTTGCAATAATCAATGTCCCCGTTTCTGCGACACCTAAGTCTGCACTAGTGACCCCAATCTCAGCTGCCTTAAGCGCTTCGAAGAAGTCTGCCCTCTCCATGTTTGCCCGACTTATGAGATCGCAAGGGATGGGAAGTTTGGGAAATAGTAATTGGGAAGAGAGATCTACTCCACAGACTGCTATTCGCCTCGCTTTCATTGTGGAAGCCAATTTACCTACGTACTCGGTGACTTCGACGAAATTTGTCACGGAGAGGAAATAACCGCCCACCGCTTTCACTTGAGCGCTGAACCTAGTTACGAGGTCCTCAGAATTGCGACCATATGACATGAGTTCTGGAATCGACCTACCATTTGTTCTCATGGATGAAATTCTCGATTGGATGCCGTTTGGGCTCGGTGAAGCGCGACGCAGGGTAACCCACGTAAATCAGTATTGCTGGCTTCACGTAATCGGGAAGTTGAAGAACACGCTTCAGTTCGGTAATTCGAAACAGCGGGAAGATTGAAATGGCTGTTCCTAGACCCAAAGCTCGCGCTGCCAATAGGAGGTTTTGCACGGCTGGGAATACGGAGGCCCAGTTCGACTGCTCCTCAAGCCAAGCCCACTCATCCGTAAGCCGCTTTGCCCGTCTCGTGTTGAGACATGCAAAAATTAGAACCGGAATCTTGTCGGTGTTCTGAGCGAGCCAGGCTACTGGGTTCGTGGAGGATAGAAATTCTGGGACAGAATCCTTAGGGATCCGCAAGTTAGACCGTGCGTATGTTTCAAGCCCTTGAACCACAAGTTCGCGTAGTTGCCCCTTGACGGCGGTGTCTGTGATCAGAATGAACTCCCACGGTTGCGAGTTTCCGCCTGAGGGTGCCATTCCTGCAGCGGTTAGAATTGCTTGAATCTTCTCCGGTTCCACCGGATCACTCTTTAGGCGCCGCATACTCCGCAGAGTTCTAATAGCTTCTTGAGCTGTGACCGCCAACCCAACCATCACACGCCGAAGAAATAACAAAGTCGCCTTATGGCTTCAGCGCAAAACCCGATTTGGGAAACTAGTACTCACGATAATGGCATAATGCCTTTCAATAGTCGATTGCCTTTAATACTTACCCGCGTAAAACGCGCCCCCGATTGGCATATGGTACTGAAAAAAACTGCGCTTGATAGTACAGGACTTAGTTCTCAAACATCAAAACGATTGAGATAAAGAACACGAGTCGCATTATTACGCCAGTGACAAGAAGCATCATCCCATTCTTATTCATCCTTTTGGCGGCGGCTTTGCAGACGCCTCCGACCCTAGCCGTTCAACAACCTGACTTGGCATCGCGATACTACGGGTTAGGATTGGAGGCAACAGATTGGATAACATCCTTCCAAGTTACGCCCCTCAATGCGTCATGGGGGATACCATATCAGGATCAGCGCACGTGGGGGCTGGATCCGTTCTACTTTGAGAATGGAACCATTACGGCTGGGACCGACGGCATAACCGCTGGTCAAAGACAAGAACTCGTGTTCTTGCTCGCCGGACACGATGCTGGCCTGGGAGCCTCCGCCGCGCTCGACGCGTACCTGCAGACCAAAGATCCTAGGTACCTCAACGTCTTCAACGTTTATTACAACTATTTCCAGAACGCGCAAATCCCAAGCGGGATGGCCAGCACGCCTGCGCTCGCCTTATCGACCATTTATGGACATACCATCACCCTTGATAATGCTGGGTATTGGGCTGAACAGGCAGATGTGTCTGCGGGCCCAGACGGCCGATACGGAACACAAGATGATTCTGCGAAACTGCACGCGGCTTTTCCATCTCCTGAACATGGAAACCTCATAGCAGCCGCACTAATCTCGTACTATCGATGGACACACGATGATAACGCCCTGCAACTCCTAAACCGATATGGCAATTGGCTCGTGAAGTTGCAAATCATAACCGGGAATTACACTGGCGCGTTTCCCGTTACTCAATATTATTGGAATTTAGGTTGGAAGCCCAGAATGTATGAGACAACCGAGTCGGCGTGGATTCTTGCTGAGCTTTACCTGCTGACAGCGAACGCAACCTACCTAAATTCGGCTGTAGCCGCAGGCCAGTATATGTTGTCCAGGCAGTTTACGAGCCAAGAATGGATGAACACGCCTGTCTACGGCGCTCTGCCTTACGAATGGAATCGAACAAAGTATACCACCGCAGTTTCCACAAATCACGCAGGCTTCACGCTATTGGCGTGGACCCAACTCTACAGGCTGACAGGCGACAAACGCTACCTGAGTGCAGCGGAAACCTACGCGAAATGGCTGATGAGCTTCCAAGTAACTAACCCTGACATGGCTTGGGGCAACCATACCTACGCGAACGACCCCATGGCGGTTGGCGGCTACTATTACGGCTACGACACTGAGAAGCACATGTTCGGTTCAGATGTCGCTCTCTCATTGTGGAGCGCTGCATATTCAATACGCGGCCTTCTCTTCCTCACAGAAACCACAAACGATGAAACATACGCACGTTCCGCCGTATTGGCTGCTGATTGGCTGACCCGCATGCGTTACCCCGACACTACACTAATCCCACTGCAAGCCTTGGCCATCACAAAATATGTCTCTTCCAGTTGGTGGGGCATTTACCTCCAGTTCTACCAACCCGACATGAGCGAGGTAGAGAAGGCAGGCATACCCTCATTCGTCAAGAAAGGGCAGATCAATCTCCAGGCGATTCTTAACCCAAATCGTACGTGGTTCGAGCGAACCTACGGCGTGGACTTCAATCTAATTGATTATCAAATGGCAAGTCGCGGGCCTCAATTCATGAAGATGGTTTGGAGTTGGTGGCCCGACCTTGGGTTCGAGCCAAGGTATGGAGGGGACGTAGCTTTTGGCGCATTCACGATTGGAAATTACCTCACCTTCGATGAGAAGTTTCAGAGCGTGCAGGCAAACTTGATGGAGATTGAACGGCTGACCAGCGACCAAACACTCGGCCTCCCCAAGAACATCACAACGTCGTACCAGCAAGCCATGCAGCTTGCAAACGCTGCTGAGCGCAATTTCAACGAAGGTTGGTACTCCGCCGCGATTGCGGAGATAGGTTATGCCTCGGCACTTGCGCAGGAAACAATAAAGGAGCTTGGACTCCTCGTTCCAATCACACAAACGAACCGAACCGTATTAGAGATCTTGGGAACCGTTATTGCTGCGCTCGTAATCATCAACGTCTACCTGTACCATGTGTTGAGCAAACGACCAAGGCATGGCCCTAGTCGGAAACGCGTATTACGCCGTCGGTGACGCAGTGGCGTACTCCTGCAGTTTTTCCTCAGCCCACATGAACTTGGTCACGAGGGTTTTTGGATAGTATGATTTCCAATCATAATCTACTGTTCGACAAAACGCCACCGACACTCTCGGGTCAATGTAATTCTTTAGCGATGTCCCCAAGTTCCATTTCTTGTTCAGTTTCATTTGCGTGAGGCGAAGTTTCAGTGAAGCCTTTCTTTTCGCGGCCATCTTACCTTCCTTTCCCTTGAGTGACCGCAACATTTCAAGCCGTTTCTTGTAAGTCTCTTCCCACTTCTTCGGTACGGCCTTCTGATGGTTCATTAACTGAGCTACAGCTGCATTCGACTCCATCAAGGCCATCTTTTTTTCTGCATCAGAACTCTCCTTACTGACCTTGCTTGTTCTAAGTTCCTGCCTGAAGAGTTGAGTTGCTGAGAATGTGCGGAACACTTTTGGGCTGAGGCGTGGCATTGCTTCGGATAGGAATTCCCGCACGGCCTCGGTGGTTATCCCACTGAAGATTCGTCCCCCACTAGAGGCGAACTCTTTCAGATTCCTGTAAGCTTCTTTGGAGACCGGCAGCTCCCGCTCGAACAGAATTGAGTCCTTACCTAGGAAATGCAGCTCGACTTTAGGGGACGAATTATGGAAGCGAATGTGCTCGCTTTGAAGGCTTGTTGCCCCCACTGTGCCGCTCTCCGTTTCCTCCTCATCCCCGACACGAATTTTAAAAACGTCAATCAGGTACGCTACCGTCGCCACTTTGCGGCGTTTCACATCTTCGCTCGTAAGATCCTCTGCTATGTGCGCACGGACCTTGGCGATCTTCAAATCCAACTCACGCGCTAAGTCGAATTTTTCCTGAACCCGTTCCTGCTTCATTGGTGTGGCATCGTGAAACCAAATGTACTTCACCTTCTCGGCTAGCTTATCAGTCCACTTAGCAATCCAAAGTTCATCAGGCCGCCATTCACGCCCCGCCCATTCTCCGGGCGGTGCAGGCGCGTCAGGGCTCAAGTTCAAAGTTACATCCCTAGTGGTTACCGCTGGTTTCCAGTGACCCCTCATAGGGTGCTTGCCACGGCCCATGAATACTGACGGCGGCTCGACAGCATAGTTTCCTATTTCCATTCTCGCGCCGTCAACTGTGGCCCAACCATAGTGCTCCTTTCGCTCCTCTCGAACCTTCTTTCTGGCTTGAGCTAACTCCTTCTTCGCTTCCTTCGACATGTTTGCCTTACGGGCTCGCTCAGCCTCAATCCATTTCACGATAGGAGCCCAATCGAAATCTTCGACGGAGACTTGCTCCTTGATTCCTAGGGCTTGTGCGAAGTCTTTCATAAAATTGGAGCAAAACGTTCGGTCTTCGGTGTAGGGGGTTCCGAATTTCTGTGCAAACTTTACCGCCATCTCTTCCTGCAGAGGGTTCAATTTGATTGGCGTGCCGCGGTACCTGATGGCGAAGCCTTGGGGGCCGTAAGCGTCAGGGATTAGGACGCCGTTGTGTCTTAACTGCTTGAGTTGAGATGAACTCAATGATTTCTTTCTCCATCGCCGAGAGTAATAGGCCACATCACGTTAGGACAAATGATTAGGATTTTGTATTTGCCCACGCAAATTTCTATATGGAATTTTGGCGCGCAATGGCATAAGCTTTACGTCTTCCAGCCTAGAACAAGGAAGAGGAATGAATTTAGGCTTGAGATTTGACCGGCCGAAGCTTGCACGCCTTATTCCTTGTCGTATTATTCCATTAGCAATGTGTCGCCAGTTGCCCACCACAGGCCCTCATCTTAGCCTACTCCCCCGAAGACCTGACCCCCGATCTAAGAGAACCCCAAATAAATCCTGCAAAGGCTTTTCACCACACAATGAAGTAAATGCGAGGAGAGTTGAACCATGCGCAAGCTATCTCGGCGAACATTCGTTTCCGCAGCAGGTTTGACCGCAGCGGGATTTACGTTAGGATTTGCTGCGAAGACCTTACTGCCCTCAACGTCTACCCCACCAACACTTGCACCTGTTACAACCCCTGCTGACGCCCTCAGAAGGCTGATGGATGGAAACGCGCGTTATGCTGCAGGGGCTTCAATCCACCCAAACCTTTCGCAGGAGCGTAGGGCAGAAGTCTCGCAGGGACAAAACCCATGGGCAGTTATCTTGGGGTGCATCGACTCACGCGTCCCACCCGAAATCATCTTCGACCAAGGGCTGGGAGACCTCTTCGTGGCAAGAACAGCGGGACAAGTCATTGACAACGTAGTCTTAGGTAGCCTAGAATTTGCAGTCGAAGAAGGCGCGAAACTGATTATCGTGCTAGGGCATCAGAGTTGCGGGGCAGTGAAAGCCGCGGTTGGCGCAATCCAAAACAACACCCAAGCCGACGGCCAGATTGAAACCTTAGTTGATGCCATCAAGCCTGCCATCACGATTGCAACCGGACAACCTGGTGATTTGATTGATAACTCAGTGAGGGCTAACGTGGCGTTGGAAGTTCAGCAACTCAAATCCTCGAGCGAAATAATTTCACACGCCCTCAACGCAGGCCAGACAAGCCTAATTGGGGCGCGTTATGACTTGGTAGCTGGAACCGTTGAAGTGACAGTCAACGGATAAGGTGTTACAACTATCGATTATGGCTATGGGCATAGCAAGTCTTGATTACGTTTCGACCACGCGTCTCAGTCGCTCAACCCATACACCCGCGTACTTCAGGACCTCCTAGAAAAATGCAAATGAACGAGAGAATTGATCCCGTTCATTAGAACATCCTTACGCTACTTACTCGTCCTCCTGTCGTGAAGATTCGTGTTCCTTGAACACCATCTTAACTTTGTGTTTCTTACGGGCCACTATTTCTTTCGCATTCTTGTGTAGGCGAACAGGACGATTGCCACGATAATAGCCCAGCCAACAATGTCGGCGACGAACCGAAGTGGCCTTAGATCATATACCGTTGGGTATGCAGGGTTACCTAGCTGCTGAACAAGCCAAGCCAGCGGGTACCCGTACCATACTGCACCCACCAACATTTCAGGCGTATGCGGAAATAGGCCGGTCAGCAAAGTAATCGCAATACCGCCTATGGCAGCGAACATCAACAGTTTCATAGTTTTCAAAGTTGTTCCTCGACCACTAAACTCTACCACTGCTTTTTAAAACATGAGGCCAAAAGCAAGTTAATCAAGAAAACGCAATGAACACCAACCCTGTGACCATGATTAGAGCCCCGATTACTCTGCTGGAACCGAAACTTTCCTTCAGCAATAATGCGCCGATTACCGCGCCGATGACTACGCTGAAGCCGCGGCCAGCTACAACATAACTCGCGCTCGTTAGAGCCAGCGTGGCCAGCGCGGCCCCGTAAGCAGTCGTCATGGCTATACTTGTCAATATTATGCCTCGCAAATTGGTTTTGAGCTCGTTCATATTCGCTCGTAGTCGGGACCCGCGCCAAACTACAGGCGACCATAGTACCGTATTGCCGGCAAAAACCCACCAATTATAGATCAGCGGAGGAGTCGCCGCTATGGCAACCTTGTCGGTAACAGAATAGACCGAAATGAAGATTGCAGAGGCGAGTGCCCAGCCTGCCGCATTTTTCGGAAAGAGCGAGCTAACTCGCCATGAGCTTTTTGATGACTCTGAACGGTTGATCGGGTTCGAAACGATGAAAATTCCACAAACAATCAAACCAACCCCTAAGTATCCTAGCGCAGGAAGCTTTTCTGCGAAGACCAGTGCACTCCAGAAGACTGTGAAAATCGGCGCGGAGCCCCTTGAGATCGGGTAGACGAGGGATAGGTCCCCCTCAAAGTACCCTCGAACGAGTGTGACGAAGTAGCCAGTCTCAGCGACCGCGCTAATGATGAAGGGCACCCATGAATCCGGATTTAGATAGATGCCCGAACTGCTCAGAAGCCACACACCGTAACCAAAGGTTCCGAAGAGGCTGGCCCACCACATCAACGCAAACGTGTCCTTAGAAGCCTTGGCTAAGACGTTCCAACCTGCATGTAGAGAGGCAGCGGCAATGATTAATGCCAAGGCGAGGAACAGCATAGCCATTCTTCCTCTATACTTTCTCTGCGTGTGCTTGGGACTTTTGGTTCTTCTTCCATAGTTTAGATGAGTAAGGGTTTCAAGGAAAAAATGGATAGCGGTTGATTTCTAGGAGATGGGTTGAAGTTTTACGATTTTCATGTTGATAATCTCGGACTTTCGTTCGGAGATCCTGTCCAGAGTAGTTTGCGGTGGATAAGTGTCGATCTGGATGTGGACGACGGCTGCTTTGGCTCCTTCGAATATCACATTGTGCACCTCGTGGACGCTGATCTTTGATTCCCTAAGCTCGGTCAGAATTCTTGTCAGTACACCGATCCTATCATAATGCCTCACAATTAGTTCGTAAACTGCCGGCGATTCTTTCGCAAAATTCACGCAATTCTCTACAATTCCTGTCTTGACGTATCTTTCAATAATCCGAACAGTTTCGGTTGCCGTAGCAACTTGGGCCTGAGTTGTGGAGGCACCAATATGGTCGGTACCGACCCAGTTTGGGACAGCGGCCAGGACGCTCGAGAATTTTCCTTTGCCGTTTGCTGGCTCATCTTCATACACGTCAAGCCCGGCGCGCACCCGGCCGTTTTTTAGCGCTTCAGCCAGCGCAATGTTGTCAACGACGGCACCGCGGGATGTGTTTAGGATAATGGCGCCTTTCTTGAGCTTCGAAATTCGCTCAGCTGAAAGGATGTGTGTGGTCTCTGGAGTTAGGGCGACGTGTAGGGAGATTATGTCACTGTTTTCGACTAGTCCGTCGATGGTCGCCGCGCGGGTGACACCAAGTTCAGCCGCTTTTTCGTCGGTGAGGGACCGCGACCAGGCGACGACGGGCATATCGAAGGCCTTGGCTCGTTTGATTACCTCTCTGCCTACCGCGCCCGTGCCGATGACACCGAAAATCTTACCCTTTAGGCCGTCTGCCTTCGAGTACTCCTCCTTGTCCCACCTTTTTTCCTTCAAGGCTATGCTCTGTTCAGGGATGCGTCGGTCAATTGCTACCAACAGGCCCAGAGTTAATTCGGCCACTGCAGCCGAGTTCTTGTCGGGGCAATTTGTCACGTATACACCTCGGGCTGACGCTGCTTCAAGGTCAATGTTCTCGGTTCCAGCCCCGGCCCGCACAATCAGCTCTAATTCAACGTCTTTCTCAATCGTGCTATTGCTGACCCTAGTTCCCCTCACCACGAGGATCCTGGAACCCGAGATGTGATCTGGCAATGAATCTGCAGTGAGGTCCGGTACGTATTCTACGTCTTCTACAATTTTTCGTAACATGTCGACGTGCGAAGGAGGAAGTCTATCTGCAATCAGAAGCTTCATGTCAGGAAGCCCTTACCGTAAATTGCTAAGGAAGTTACTTAGATGCCATTCGGTTGGTAGCCAAGCCTGAAAGGAGTCATTAGTTAGAGTCACTACTACCAGCGGTCGTGTAGGAGCCAGCTCTAACCATACTTTACTGAATGATCAGAATGTGAGCCGAAACAGAAAATTACAAGCGTTATGAAGACATTGCTTCCTCTAATCGTGAATAGGAGGCCCCGCGTAAGATGTCTGCAGATAAAGACGTCGTAGACGGCAAGGCGGGACTATCGCTCAATGAAAAACTCAGGATTGGAATTGTTTATTTGCTGATTGGCGTTGCAACGTTACTAGGATTTACAGCCTCAGCAATCATAGGCAGATTCTCTGTTCTGCTCGCAGGACTCGGAGTCATAACTTACGTTTTTGGATTGCGACACGGCGTGGATGCGGACCATATCGCGGCGATTGATAACACTACACGGAAATTGATGCAGGATAAGCAACGCCCCTTCACCGTTGGCATGTGGTTCTCGCTAGGTCATTCGACTATTGTTGTTGCGCTCATCGTGGGACTGGTCTTTGCCACACGAACTGTAATCGGCCATATACCTGCTTTAGCGAGTGGTGGCGCTATAATTGGCACGACGGTTTCTGGCATCTTTCTGTGGCTGATGGGTATCGTTAACTTGGTTATCGTTCTCGGCATTTATCGTATCTACAAAGTCATGAAACAAGGCAGGTTAGACCAATCTGAACTTGAGAGCCTTTTGGACAAGCGGGGTTTCTTGAACCGTTACTTTCGGCCCCTATTCAAACTCGTTAAGCGACCTTGGCAGATATTCCCTATCGGAGTCCTATTCGGGCTAGGTTTTGATACCGCTACTGAGATCGCCCTAGTTGCGATTAGCGTTGGAATCGGAGTCTCATCTGCAGTCCCAATCTGGATGATTCTCGTTTTGCCTTTCATGTTCACGTGCGGAATGGTTTTGATTGATACAACCGATGGCGTGGCCATGCGTTTCGCCTACGGTTGGGCTTTCATCAACCCCATTCGCAAAATCTACTACAACCTAACGGTAACAATCATTTCCGTCCTTGTTGCACTTGCAATCGGCACCGTTGAACTCCTCCAAGTTGTAGCGAGCGAGCTAAACTTCACAGGCGCGTTCTGGGATTGGCTCGGTACCCTTGACTTTGAGACAATCGGGTTTCTGATCATAATCATCTTTGTAGTGTCCTGGATAATTTCCTTAGGTTATTGGAAGTACAGGCGATTCGACGAAGAATACGCACCAAAACTTGCTCGATCGAAGACCGGGAGAGAACGACGAATAGAAACCTGACGCAAAGTGTTCCCATCTCCCACAACCAAGCCGCCAGAAGAAGACTGCTCATAGTCACATTTCTGAGTTCAATGTCAATCACATCTGCAACACCCTCACCAAACATTGCGTTAACGACCTCAAGTACTGCAGTCAGCAACCTTGCTACGAGCAGCTAATCTATTGCCATGTCAATACCAGTTCAAACCTCCACGATAGTCACTTCAACTAACACAACACCGCTCGCGACTCCAACCATCCCAGGATTTCCTTGGGAATCAATCATAGCAGGTCATCGTCGGCCTGACAGCCCTCGCAATCGCAAGACGCCGCATGGAGAACTAGGCTTATGCATGGGACCATGGTTTTATTCTGGGCCCCGCGGTGATGTTCTGTGAGGGATGATTACGCCTTTTTGTGACGGATGCGGAAAACCGATCTCGGCAAACCAAAATTTCTGCATCAACTGCGGACGAACAGTTCAACCAATTTACCCACAACCCTCGCTGCGCCCTCAGCAGACGCGAACTGTTACACCTACTGCTGTTGCTCCCCCTTCTTATCCCACTCCAAGTGAATCTTATGACGTTCCACTTCCAGAACCACAACGGCCGTTCGCACCTCCTGCAGAACCTGTGATGCCGCAGCCAATGCCGCAAGAGCGGGGCACCCAAAGGCCCACTGGCGTTGCGGTACTTTCGATTCTAATGTTTCTCGGAGGGGCTGTGGATATTGGGACTGCAACTTTGTTTTTTTTCCTCGGGGCAGTCACACTCCCTATGCTTGTTCTCCTGCCCAGTCTCCACTTGGCAGGGACTTTGCTCCTGCTCCTCTCAATTATACCTCTGATATTTGCGATAATTTCATTCGTGCTCGGATTTGGACTCTGGAAAGGCCGTACCTGGGCTTGGACTTGGACACTTATTTCCTCAATCATTGGCCTCATAGTATCTGCTGCTGGCCTGATAATTGGGGTCGGATTAGTAGGAGTTGTAATCTACACGGTCTTCATCATCTACTTGACTAGGGGAAGGGTGAAATCCTATTTTGGAAGGCGTACCGCTTTCGCGGGAAGTGAAGCGGCAGCCGCTGCGCAGTACTTCGAATATGACCAAGCCACTATTCCCGAAACCACGCCAACTAGCGAGTCGAGGAGCCCAAAGAAAATAACGATTAGTGTTGGTAGCCAGAATAGAAACCATAAACTGGCGGGTGTCCTCCTCCTTCTTGCTTGGATGCAGTCAATCTTCTTCACTGCGATAGCGGAAGGCCTGTACCCGAACTACAATTTGCGACTGAATCTCGTAAGCGACTTAGGCGTCCAACCTCAATCCGCAATGGTATGGACAGCTAGTGTGCTCGTCACAGGAGTACTAGTGATGGTAGCAGGTCTTGCCTTATCCGATTTTGGCAAGGGACATAGAGAGCTACTCGTCACCTTCGTCCTAACGGGCGTGGGCCTGTTGGGCGTTGCAGCATTCAATGAGAATGCGTTCTACTATGCGCATCTAGTGTTGTCGTTGCTAGCATTCGCCTTTGGCGCAATCTCGTCGCTCCTCGTTTCCATAAGGCTCGTCAAAGGCTTGTTCAGGTACTTTTCCCTAATCTTCGGCGTAGTGATGCTAATCGGAATGGTCATCTTATACACTGCTTTCTTTGTCGCTCCCATCGCAACTATCTTCTTCGCTTTAGGGAAAGGCTTCGCAGAGAGAATTATTCTGCTGCCCGGGTTGATCTGGTTCATCACGTTCGGAGCCTACCTGATTGGAATCACTGCAACACCCCCCGAAAATTACTGAGTAGATTCGATTTGCAAAGACACTCAGTAACTAACTTCTGCTACCTTAACATGAACCCCTCCGTCGAGGAGGCGTTTCAGATCCTTCATCGTAACCTGATGCTCCTCCTCCACTAATCTCCCTCTCGATTGTCGAACCGACTGGTCCGCGGTGGCTAGGTAATCTTTCCGACTCCGCTTCGAAGCACAAGACCCACTTACGTGAGAGTTGATATGCCACCATTCCTGTTCGAAGCGGCATGAAGCACCTTAGCGTTGGCATATTTCATGACGATACACTTGGTCCGGAATTAGGAAAGAAAGGCACCGAATCCGATTTCGCCATGTTCAACCGAAAGACCAGCGAGGAAATTTTCACTTTCATATCTCCTGTTGGGGACAAGCTGACAGCGAAGAGCCAAATAATTTCCAGCATCGACGCCGCAATCGTGGCGTTCACAGGAACGACTAGGGAACTGGGGGAGACCCTAGTAATGCTTGACTTACTCGGCGTTTCTAACGGAATAGCGGTCACCTCACCTTACGCAACCCCCGACCAAATCTCAGCATTAATCAAGGATACGTCCGTCAAATCATTCGACGTCGAGACCAGAGATCCAATCAAATTACTTGAAGTTCTCAAGAGCCATAACCCTGAAAGAGATACAGCCTCATCAGCCCAAGTTGTAGTAGACCATTCTTTCAGCGTCAAGGGAGTAGGCGAAGTCATACTAGGATTCGTCAAGAAAGGCGTTGTCAGAAAGTATGACGAGCTCACGCTTCTACCGGCCAACAAGCAAGTCATCGTACGCTCCATACAAATGCAAGACGAAGACTACGACCAAGCCGAAGCAGGCTCAAGAGTCGGCCTAGCCATGAAGGGTGCGACCGTCGATGAAATGTTGAGAGGATCTATCTTATGCGCACCAGAGAGCGCTGCAACGGGGACATCGTTTAGACTCTCTTTCAAGAAAAGCCCATTCTATTCGGACGATTTGAGCCAAGGCACTTTCCACGCTACAGTCGGAATGCAGACGGTTCCCGTCAGCATCGCCGAAACAGGTGCAACTACTATCGTCATCGAAACTGAGAAACCAGTCGTCTACACACCTGAAGATAATTTCCTCTTATTGAACCTCAACGCCAAGAAAACACGCATCATCGGCACAGGACGAACTATAGAATAGCTAGTACGTCAATCCCGCGGCTCACATATACTCAAGCAGTCTGGATGTATGGCGGTTTTGGTCAGGCACTAGATACCCGATTTTTGTAACGGGCTTGTGAGTCAGGGCGGCGATTCGTCGTAAGCTACCCCTCGTGCAAGCGCTCACTATGGCTGTCGCAGGGCCAGCGGATTTCATCACATCAAGCTTCAAGCCTCTCTCGCGCTTCAAGAAAAGCTGCGAATCCGCTGCTAAGACCTGTGCCTCGTGCAAAACGCCCCTGGACCCTGCGGGTATTAGTTCGTGAACCATTTCTGCGCGCAGGAGCCGTCTTACGTCCCGTAGATCAGTGATGACACCTCTCTGCTCCGCTCGCAAAACTTCTTCGCCGACATGCGGCAAACCTATTGCAAGAATCTCGTCACCTGCTTCACACCGGCCAACGCGCAGCCGATTCCGAATCACGATACCTACAACCATAACGCCCACACCAGTGGTCTTGACTTCGACGTTTTTCTCGGCGCTGCTGACAATTGGGGGACTAAACAGAGCGCGTCTCATTTCAGTTCTAACCCCCAGAAGGACCTTATCCCCAGTTGGTTTCGGTTCGACAGCAAGGGCAGTTGCTACACAAACCGGGTCTGCACCCGTCGAGAGTATCTCCATCAGAGCTACTCTGGCCGTCAACCTTCCGACCATAAATGGGCTAGCTCTAACTCTATCTAGAGGCTTCGAGCCTATGCCGCCAGCAGAATCGCAACTAACAACCATGACTCTTTTGCGATCGAGCGGGATAATCTGGACATCCCTCGCTGTCCCAATTAGAGGATTCAACGTTCTAGTCTCTTGCGTACGCCAATGTATGCCGCTCCAGCCACAATCCCGTTTGCGCAAGCCGCCAGAAACAAGAAAGGTATGAAACTGATCGTTGCCGCCCAGCCGATTGCTGGAACTGCAAGTACTACAAGAGCAGTGTTGATGACTATCCCAACGCCCAGTCCAATAATAGCGTTCAATTTTGTTTTTACTAATCCGATTGCAGCGCCAGCGCAGGCTAGCCCCAATGCGATTGGGAAGTGTAGTATCCCGAGCGGGAAGCCATTAACGATCGATGTAGCAAGGTGTCCTATTCCACTAACTGCAGCGCCATCAATAGGCCCAAAGTATAGGGCCGCGAAGAAACCCGGAGCCGAATCAAAAGCCACCGTCGAAATCGGGCCTGGGAGATGAATGAACGAGCCGATGACAGAGAGTGCGCAGAAGACCGGAATTCTAGCCGCGCGGTAAGTCCGGTTTGCTTTTCTGTTCGCTACCTTATCTTTCTCTGCTTCGGGACCTTTGTTCATTTGCTTTCAACTCCCGAGCTACCTTCAGCTCTTCGATTGTGTTAACGTTCAAGATTGAATCGTCAGGTTCCGCTATCAGAATGGTCTCCTCTAATTCGGGTTCGTCGATTCTGGTTCCATCAATCAAGTTAATTCCAATTGGGACCATTTGTGTCCCACCAACTTGGAATACAAAGGATGGTTTTGCTCCCTGTTTTTCCACGATTTCTGCATGGGCCATGACGCTTAATGCCGGTTTCATTTCCCTTCGGTAAGATTCAATTGCCCTATCTATGAGTACAGGAGTTAGTAGGGGGAGGTCTGCAGAAACAACCATCACGTCACGTAGTTTTCGCTGCTTTATCGCGAATTTCATATCTTCTTCATATCCTAAGCCCTGTGTCTTCATTACTTCGGCGCCGATTTCTCTTGCCACCAGAGCGGTTTTGGGTGTGTTGGGACTGACAGCAACTACGATGCGACCTATGTTTTTTGATTTCTTCAACGCCTCAACTACTAGTACGAGCATGGGCTTACCGCCGACTTCGACCAATGGCTTCTCAAACTCGGAAGCCATTCTAGTTGCCTTTCCACCTGCCATGACAAGAGCTGTCACATCCATTGCGTGGCACCTACAATTACAAGCAGGGAGACGAGCCTAGACAGTTCATTTGCTGCACCCATAGTATCACCAGTTATGCCTCCGAAGGCTTTCCTGGATATGGACAGAAGAACCATTGAAGCTGCTGTGCCAGCCACGACGGCCAGTAATCCGATACCGCGAAGACTCAGTACAGCAACGAGCAGCACGCTAAGGAAAGCTCCGGTTAACCTCATGTTTCGATGCCTCCCATTCATCGACTTAACGAACACGGACCCCAAGCCCTGCTGTGCGGCCTTTCCGGCCCGGGCTTCAACCACCATAGAGAATTTCCCAACAACCTCAGAGACCAAGATTCCCTGAATCACATTCGGTCGCGCTAGGGAGGCAATGCTAACTGCGGTAGCCGCTAAAACAACTACCCCCAGGGCTAGCCCACCGGCACCAGTTCTCGGATCCTGCATAGCACGAAGCTTCTGTTTTCGCGGTCCATGACACATCAGTCCATCCCCGAAGTCAAGTAACCCGTCGAAGTGCTGGACTCCGTTCAATAGCAGCAGGATGCCTACGCCTAGGAAACCGACAATGAGTGCTTGCAAAGCGAATTCGAGCAACCAGACAAACATGCCAGTCAAAAGACCGACGAGAGCGCCGATTAGGGGAAAAATCGGCATATAGTACGCAGCTTGCTGAATTGCATCGTCGTCCATTCCAACTGGGATAATTGTGAGAAAGGCGACGCAATTCTTCAGCCCATGAAGAACACCCAATCAAGTCAGCCCTTACTCTGCCTCGTCGCCACGGAGTACATATTCGAGGAACAACCAGCGATTAACCCACCGATCGCATCATTGGTTATCGGTCCTAGTTTCGCGAGTATACCTGGCTTCTGTTGATCGAACCGGATAAACTCGAAAACGCCCCTAGCACCTGCTATGTAACTCGCGATTGTCATGCCGAGAAGTTCATCAGCAACAAGACCCGGCCGACCCCTGAATCTTTCCATAGTTAGGTTTGGAATCCTGCCCTTCTCCGCGTCTTCCTCAGCTCTGTAACACGCAACAATTAGACAGGACACATTCACGTCAGTGAAGGCATCCTGGAACTCTTCGGTGAGTATCTTAGTCGCCTTTTCTTTGTCTTCAACGCCAGGGTGGGGCACGAAAAGCTCCAGGGCCGTCGCGACCAAATCTTCAATCTTAATACCGTACTGCTCCAAATAGTTCTGTAACGTATCCAAGTACCGATTCATCTCATTCTCGTTCTGAGTAGCTTGCAGCTAATGTGATGATTGTGAATTAGCTTTTATAATCTCTGGCTGGATAATCCATCCAGAAGACCACGCATGACCGCTTCAGTATCGAAAAAAGTCGCACTAGTGGCAACGCTCGTAGCCGTCGGCAGCGTGGTGAGGTTTGGAATAGGAGAACTGGCCATGATCACGCCTACGCCATTTTACGGTGTCGTGGTCAAAGTCGGCTTGTCGGAGACATTGACCTTCATTATGGGCATCATTTACGGACCAGTAGTTGGCTTCCTAGGCGGATCATCAATTATAGTGATTTCAGATCTCCCAGTTCAACCGGGACCATGGACACCTTTTATCGGCGGAATCATCGGAGCAGTGTTCGGAATCGGAGGCGCCATCCTACGGCGTTTCGCCAGAAGTGGACCCAACAGCCTTTGGTTCGCCTCGTCAGCTGTGATCCTAACAGTCATTAGTGAATTTCTTCAGAATTGGTGGATTACGCTATTCTATGGCGTTCCCTTACTGGCTTCGATGATCTCAGGGATTCCAAGTTTGATCACAGCGTTGGTGAACAACACTATCTTATTCACAGTTTTGGCACCAAGAGTCATTTCAACTATCCAAGAACAGATGTAATATGGTGCTCATCAAGCAAAACAGAAGTTAACTTGACACTAAAGCACAACCAACCGGACACTTTTCATGTTCTCTTCATTCTGGAACGATTTCGTCATAGAAGCCACTTTCTTTCCATCCCCTTCCAAAAGGAATAGTTCTATGCAGTTCCCGTGATTGATCTTGCTGTGAATGTGGGTCTTCACGATATCTTGGAATGAATGTTTCAATCGGGTAATGGGCCCCTCATCTTCTTGGCTATGGGTTACCGTTACGACCGCGCTAATTCTGCCTGTCATTGAGTCCTTTTCTTTCGTATCTTCCAACATCAATCTAATCGCAGCGCGAACCAGCTCTGAACGGCCCGTAAAGCCTCTTGATTTCTGCAGCTGATCCATCTGCTTGATCATCTGGTCAGGAAATGACAGGCTAATTATTGCCATAACGAACTACTCGATTAGCAATAATTATGTATTCGACTGAGAGTGTTATTAATTTGGCTTCAGAACTAAGGATTCGATGAGATCCCCCCCCGATTCGATCAGACTGTATTTACCTTGTGCCGCAAACTAATCGGTTGACCTATTTGTTTGCCGAATCATTTGGAGATTTGAAGGGAAGTTATCTATCTGCATTAATCGCTTCAATTGCATTGGACTGATAAACTTTCAACGGTCTGATTCTTTGATAAATGAGCCTGACGAACAAGTAAAAAGCAAACACTATACTTGTTATGAAGAAACTCACCGGATACGGTTCATAAAACGCGACGGATAGACCTAACCACGTTGCGCCTAGGGAGATTATCACAGACATCAATACGCCTCGCCAAGGTCGTTTTGCAAGTCGCTGTGCGATCGCCGCAGGCGTCACCATCAACGAGAAGATCAGAAGTACTCCTACTACCTGAACTGCTATCGACGTCGCAAGTGCGACCAAAAGCATGAAGACTATGCCTAGAATATGCATGCGCAATCCCTTCGCTTCCGCCACATCTTCATCGAGCGATGCAAACAAGAGCGGTCGAAATACGACTGCGACCGCACACAGAATTACCATGCTAGCAATAGCCGTTACTAGAACATCCATCTCACTGATGCCCAGTATTTCTCCGAAAAGAATTGAATAAGCTTCGGTCGCGTACCCCGAATACAGGCTAATGAATAACACTCCGAGCCCGAGCATGAACGCAAGAACGGTACCGATTTGAACGTCGCGATGGGAGGCACGTGGCCCAAGCACAGTCATGCCAATGCCGCCAACGCTAGTAAACAGCAACAGACCGAGAACGGGGCTGACTCCGAATAAGACGGCGCCTGCAGCTCCTGCGAAACCGATGTGGGAAAGAGCATGAGCTGCAAAGGCCGAGCGACGCAATACAACGAAGTAGCCGACGATGCCTGCAACGATTGCCACCAGCGTACCAGCCTCAAAAGCATGCTGCATGAATCGGTATTGCAGCATCTGTTGCAGGTCGATCAATAAATTAGCGCTGAAGGCCATGGCTATTCGTCACCGTGGTGGTCCTCAAGGCCTATTATCGCGACGTTTCCTCTTGAATCACGCATGACCTCTACCTGAGTGTCGTACAGGGCGCTAAGACGGTCCGACGTCAAGACGTCTTTCGGCTTACCCGTTGCTACCTTACCATTCGCGATGTAAACCACTTTATCGAGATACGGTAGGAGGGGATTAATGTCGTGAGCCACAAGCAGTGCTGTTACGTTCCGTGATCTAACCAGTTCATTGACAAGCTGCACCAATTCAATTCCTCGCCGAATATCAAGGCTCGACAACGGCTCGTCGAGCAATAGTACATCGGGGTTGCTGACTAACGCCTCGGCCAAGAATATCCGCTGTAATTCACCGCCTGACAAAGCGTTCAGTGATTGATGGGCCAGGTCCGTGGCTCCAACTGCGTCTAGCGCTACGAGAGCGGTATTCCGCCCGGCCTTTGCAGATAAGTGGAAGCCCCATAGGTGACCGCAAAATGCCAAATGCACTAATTCAAGGCATTCGATATTCGTTTCACTATCAATTACGTGGCGCTGGGGTACATAGCCGATGCGGGAATTCCCACGCTTGGGCGGTTCGTTGAATATTCTAATTGTTCCATCAATTGGTTGCTGTAGTCCAAGAAGCAAACGGAATAGCGTTGTTTTGCCTGCGCCGTTGGGGCCGATGATCGCGACCAGTTCGCCGCGATCGAAACTGAAACTGGCGCCTCGCCAAACAATTTTGTCAGAATAGCCTGCGATTAGGTTTTCGGCAGTAACGATCTCGGGTTGGACTGAGGTTGTGACAGCAGATCTGGTTGTTTTCATTTGTCGAAGTCATCGCCCTAGAGCTTGTGCATTCAGTGCGTTCTGAAGTGTTATCAGTTCTGCATTCATCCAATCTTGGAACGATACGTCGGGTGGTTGTATAGTTTCTGTTACCGCAACTATCGGGATGCCTTTTGCAGCGGCCACTGCCTTGATGTTCTGCGTGAGCGGCGTCACAGTCTGAGCATTGTAGACCAATACTCTGACGCTACCATTCTCAAGCAGCTCCTGGAATTGCACAACGCTCTGGGCGGGCGGGTCGTTTCCTTCAGCAACCGCATCCATAAACGCTTGAGGAGAGACAAGGTCGAGACCCGTCGCGTTCGCCAAATATTCGAAGATGCTTTCCGTAGATGCTACTCTACTGCCTACGAATTGCGCCCTTATCTCGCTTATTCGAGCATTATATTGCCCAAGCGAAGCATTCAAACTGGCATACTGCTGCGTATAATACGCTGCACCCGCCGGATCGATGGAGACAAGGTCTGAGTACATGGCTCTTACAGTGTCGTTCACGTAATAGGGACTGTACCAAAAGTGGGGATTGTCACCCTCTTTCTTCCCGAGAAGCTCGGCGACGTTCAGGATCACTTGATGCGGACTATTGCTTGCCGAGATCAGTTTCGTGGCCCAATCGTCGTATCCGGCACCATTCACAATCACAAGAGCTGCGCCTGCGATTGCTTGCGCATCTCCACTATTGCTCTCGTATTCGTGCGGGTCAGCATTAGGGTCGGTAACTATGCTCAACACTTGGGTGCGCGTTCCGCCCAGTTGAGACACCAGGCTCCCCCAAAAATTCTCCGCGGCTACGATTTGAACCTTTGATGTAGGACTCTGAACGATCGTTGAACTCCCACTGGATAATGACCCATTTGAGAAGTACAATCCTGCGAATGTTGCCACTAGGATTACAGCAACCAGAACTCCAACAACTACATACGTATTCTTTTGCACGTCTCGTTCTACACCAAACTATGCATTAAATTACCATACTCGACTTATTAAGTTTATTTCAATTCTTAATAATTATACCCTAGCGTTTTGCGTTTTATTCTTTATTAGGATTTATATTTTTATTTAATATTCTGACCTCGGATGAGCCTCGAGGATTAATATTCGGAATCGGCGCTAAAGGTGGACGAAATGCCTCGAGCTGAACACGACTTAATCAACATCAAGGCGAACCTGACGCATTAAACGATTACCGCAAAGACGTGGACTAGTTGTTATCTCGTTGGAGTGCTAACGTCTCGTTACTTCTCGCGTTGCAAGTGAGATATACCGGTGTGAAAAGATTATCGCAACTGTGCTCCACACGTGTGCGTTCTTAGTGTGTGGGAAGTTTTGATGCATTCAGTCAAAGATTTGCACAAGATCGTGTCACTTTTCCAACAATCGGGGCGACGAGCGTTCCATTCTGCTTGATGGCGCGAATATGTATCTCCCAGAGGTAATTGCTGATACGCGACGATTGCGCTCTAGCAGTATATTGAACTAAGGGGAGTTGAACTAGAATCGTGCTTTTGAAACACAAGAGGGCCATTTCTTTTGCTTTCGTTGCCATCGCACTAATTGCGTCTTTGCTTTCTGTGCGCGCGGTTACGCCCACGGTCACGGCTCTCGTAAGGTATGATTCTGGTAATCCGACCCCTGACGAACAACTCGTTTTGGAGTACATTAATCGGGCTCGTGCGAATCCCATCGCCGAGGGGCAGCGTTTGGGGATCGACATCCATGAAGGGTTGCAGGATCCAAGTCTCGTGGGCCCTCGGCCGCCGTTGGCTATGAATAGCCTTCTGCTTAGCATTGCGGAGGCCCACAGCGAGGACATGTACAATGGGAATTACTTCTCCCACACAGACCCAAACGGCACAACTGCCTTCGAGCGCTTTACGAATGTGGGCTACGATTACGTGCGGGCGGGTGAAAACATGGCCGCGAGTACGGGTTCGACTGCTGCGGAATTGGAGGACTTTATGATGGTTGATTCAGGCACCGCGGGGCGTCCCCACCGCGTCAACCTTCTTGACCTCATCAACGCTAACCCCTGCAGCACTCCTCCCTGCGTGTATTACGAAGTCGGAATCGAGTACTATGCGGGAGCCACTTCGAACAGTATTGGTAGCGATTTCATCACGGAGGATTTTGGTGCCGCGCTCAACACTGGGCCGTTCCTGTTGGGCGTGGTATACAATGATGTGAATAGCAACAATTTCTACGACATCGGCGAAGGCATCGGTGGCGTAACGATCACGCCAAGCAGCGGCGGTTACTATGCTGTCTCATCGTCGTCGGGCGGCTACGCTATCCCGATCGGTACTTCTGGAACCATCACGGTTACTGCTTCGGTCCCAGGTTTTGGGCCGATTACTAGAACAGTGACCCTTACTGGCGCAAACGTCAAATTGGATTTTACTGTTTCAGCACAAGTTAGTAGCAGCTCAACATCGCAACAAACAACAATACCACAAATAAGCACTACCTCAAGTGTGGTTGCCACTAGTTCTACTCAGATAACGCCGAGCTCAACCATGCCTGCTAGCAGTCCGTCTATCGCACTCAATCCTACTTCGGCCCCTGGTGGATCAACTGTCAACGTAACCGGCTCAGGCTTCTCTATGACCGACACGGGTTGCTTGATCTCAGGCAACTCGGTTAGCGTTTCTAGCTGTGTGATTTCCGGCGGTAATGTGAAGGGGTCTTTTGTCGTCAGTAATGCAGGAACAGGCTCCTACTCGGTTGCTGCTATTGGTGGTCCCGTGGGTGATTCCGCCAAAGCTAATTTCCAATTGATACGCCCCATTCCATCCATGACGATCGACTCTAATTCTGGGATAGTTGGAGCCAACGTTACCGTGTCCGGTTCCGGCTTCGCCCCAGGTGACACGACCTGCACGATAACTGGTTCAGGAAGTTCGATCTCGTCACCATCCTGTTCGATTTCCGCTGGTGCCGTTACTGGTTCCTTTGTTGTTGCTAACGTGGCGGCTGCAGTGTACACCATCACGGTGACTGGCAATCAAGCTGCGGACTCTGTCTCCGCAGACTTCACAGTTGACGCATCTTCGACTCAAACAACTAGTTCTATTAGCAGTACCACAATGACTTCACAGAGTTTAACGACCACTGTCGCGCAGCCGACGGTCTTGGTCGTCACTTCTGTGGTAACTACGGTCGTGAGCTCGCCTACGACAACGGCTTTGAGAACGTCCAGCTCGATTTCCGTCACGATGCCCATGGCAATGCCACCAGTCCCAGGGTTCCCCTTGGAATCGATCATTACAGGCATAATTCTCGGTTTGATGTTTTTGGCGATTGTTAGGCGACGCAGGAAAGAACCCTAGGTCGTAACCGGACGTTAACTGAACCAACAGCTTTTCTCCGCTAGTACCATGACACAGAGATAACAGACGCTCGCGCTAGTGTTCGGCATCCTTTGCTGCCCTAGCCGCCCTAGCCGTCTACCAGTCGCGAAAGGGACCAAATAGGCTTCACTCCCGCTGCAAAAGCCCAATAAACGCGGTTCCAACACCCTCTTTTTCCCTAAGAACTCCTGCGTAATTCTCTATAGAATAGGTTCTAGACATTTACTTAGCAGAATCATAGGCATTTCCCATGGTGCCTTTGATTGGAACTGGACGCCCTGGAAACGAGGGCCGTGGAACCTCTGAGGAGCCGGCTTCAGAACGGAAACGTAATCACCCTTTCTGCCGAACGTAGCCTAAGTTCACAAAATCAGATTACAGCCAATGGAAGATTTCAAGCCGCTGAAGGCCGCCAACGAAAGTTCGAAGTGAAATTCCAAATCAAGGAAGACAAGCTACCGATCGCTGACTGGTCTGTCTCGTAGGAGTTTCATCTGGCGATATTGAGATAGGTAAATGACCTCTCATCCCCCTGCCAGAAGGATCTATTCACACCCTATACTGGCTGTGCCACAGAAGCAAGAGATTTGTTTCTTCTGGCAAGGGGAGTCGATTTCAGCCGCGGACGGGGAAATGATCTCTTCAGCTCTGATTGCCAGTGGAATAGATTGCTTTGGCCATCATCACAAAGATGGGGCACCGCAGGGACTTTTCTGCGCCAACGGCCAATGCTCGCACTGCCTAGTCATAGCTGACGGCATCCCCGTGAAAGCGTGCATCACCCCTGTCCACGAAGGAATGAACATTCGCGCAGTCGACGGGTTACCCAAATTACTAGACGACGATTTACCAGCCGGATCCATCGAAGTTCCAGAAGTATCGGTGGATGTTCTGATTGCGGGAGCAGGCCCCGCTGGACTTAACGCAGCCCTCGAGCTTACTAAGAGCAACGCGAACGTACTCGTATGTGACGACAAACATGAGATCGGCGGAAAACTCACCCTCCAAACTCACAACTTCTTCGGGTCGGTACGTGAATGCCGTGCCGGCACGAGAGGCATCAACATTGCCAAACAGTTCGTACAGGAATTAGCGGAATTTAAAAACCTACAAATCTGGACAGACTCTCCAGTAGTCGGAGTTTTCTCCGACGGTAAAATCGCCGTAGTTCGAGACGGAAAGTACTGCCTCGTTAAACCAAAGCAATTTCTAGTGGCCACCGGAGCGAGAGAAAAGGTTCTAGCTTTTCCGGGCCACGACCTACCAGGAGTATTCGGCGCCGGCGCCTTCCAGACACTCGTGAATAGGGACTTAGTGAAACCTTCAAGCCGAATATTCATCGTGGGCGGCGGCAACGTCGGCTTGATAGCAGCTTACCACGCGATGCAAGCAGGCATTCAAGTTGTAGGCTTAGTTGAAGCTCTCCCGAAAGTTGGCGGATACAAAGTACATTTAGACAAGATCAAGAGGCTCGGAGTCCCCGTCTACACCTCGCACACTGTAGTCAAAGCCTACGGAAACGGCCACGTCGAGGGAGTTGTGGTAGCACAGATCGATGAGAGATTCAAACCGATCAATGGAACCGAGCGAAGCTACCAAGTTGATACCGTACTAGTCGCGGTTGGCCTAAACCCTGTCAACGAACTAGCCCAAGAAGCACGGCGGATGGGGATTCCAACTTATGAGGCTGGCGACGCTGAGCTGATCGCTGAAGCATCAGCGGCCATGTTCTCTGGAAAAGTGATTGCGAGAAGAATGCTCCAAGACATGGGCCTGGACACCGCCATCCCAACAGAATGGTTGGACATGCTTAAGATCCTACGTGGTAAGCCTGGCCCAATCCATGAATTCAAAGAACCTGATTATACAACAGCAAAGGTTTTCCCGGTAATTCGGTGCGTGCAAGAGATTCCTTGCAACCCCTGCGTCGAAGCCTGCCCGAAGGGTTGGGTCACATTGGAAAGCGAAAGCATCATGTCTCTTCCTCGCTGGGACAAGGAATGTGTTGGCTGCCTGAAATGTGCGGTCGTTTGCCCGGGTTTAGCGATTACCGTCGTGGATAGAAGGTTCGATTCAACAGGGAAAAAGGCGCAGGTGTGGCTCCCATGGGAACTTGACGAGAACACCGTGAGAATAGGTAAGGAAGTCGCGCTCACGGGGTTCGAAGGTGAAGACATCGGTGCTGGAACCGTGCTCCACATTCGAAATCTCAAATGGATGGACAAAAGGAAGATGGTACAGGTAGAAGTGGATTCGAAGCTTGCAACAAAAATTGCGGGCATTAGAGTCCAAACTCCGGAGCATGGATCACCGGCCTCGTTTGAATACGGTTTGGAGAATGATGAGGTCATGGTGTGCCTTTGCGAGCGAGTGAGCAAGAAGCAAATCGCTGAACTAGTGCAGATGGGCGTCAGGGATCTGAACGCCATCAAGGCCGCCACCCGATGTGGCATGGGCGCGTGCAACGGGAAGACGTGCGAGAGCCTCGTCAAGCAAGTCTTCCAGGAACAAGGAATCCCGCTAGATTCTGTGACTGGGTACGTGAAGCGACCATTCACCATGGAGGTCCCATTAACAGCGTTATTCCGGGAGGATCGAAAATGACGGACATAGTAGTGGTTGGAGCAGGAGCAGTGGGGCTGCCGTCCGCATACTTCCTCGCCCAAGAAGGCATGCGGGTTACAGTAGTCGACATGGAACCGGCACCGGCGCAGGGAAGTTTCAAGGCAGCGATTGGTGGAGTTAGGGCCACACACTCAGAGCCAGCCAAGATAGCCCTCTGCCAAGACAGCCTACGAATATTCTCCACATGGAAGGAGAAGACGGGGACGGAGATTGGTTGGAAGATGGGCGGATACTGCTTTCCAGCCTACCGCGAACAAGACGAAAAACTCCTGAAAGACATGTTTCCCATACAACACAAGTACGGCTTGAAAATTGACTGGCTTGACCACGAAGGCATCGAAAAGATCGTCCCGGGAATAAATGTTGAAGGGCTAAGAGGCGGAACCCTCTCAATTGAAGACGGACAGGCCTCGCCGTTACTGTTTGCTTCATCACTGACCGAGGAATGCAAGAAGCTGGGAGTAGAGTTTAGGCTCGGGGAAAGCACGGAACAAGTACTCGTGAAGAGCGGTCGAATTGTCGGTCTGAAGACGAATAGGGGAGTTATTTCAGCGGATTACGTGCTCAATGCAGCTGGAGCCCGGGCGAGTCAAATCGCTGCGACCGTCAATGTGCGCGTTCCCGTCTCTCCTGATTCGCATGAGGCCGGAATATCCATGCCAGTGGATCGATTTCTAGACCCGCTAGTGGTCGACATAAGACCTGGACCTGAAGGAAAAACTGCTAACTTCTATTTCGGACAGACGCATGACGGATCGGTCATCTTCTGTTACACTCCCTCTCCTATAATTCCAGGCGAGGATAAGCGATGCACATCCGAGTTTCTGCCGGTTATTGCGAAAAGGCTCGTAGACTTGATTCCTAGGTTCAAGCATTTGGTCATCCGCAGGCTGTGGCGAGGATTCTACCCCATGACGCCGGATGGGCTGCCAATAATCGGAGAAGCCCCGGACGTAAGCGGGTTCTACCTTGCAGCCGGGCTTTGCGGCCAAGGTTTCATGATGGGACCCGGCATCGCCAGAAACATGGCACATTACATTGCACGAGGGAAACCCTACCTCGACACTTACCTCTTCGACGCATTATCACCGCTGAGAGATTTCTACGCGAAAAAAGAAGCACTAAAATGATGCAACGCCGAACCGCTGCCCAGACGGATTTGACTACGATATCACTCCGGATTGTTTTCGAGCTCCATGTACGATGAAGCCTTCCGGTTAGATAACGACTCTGGGGTAGAGCTTGGCGCCTATGGCAACGTTTATCGCGGTGGCAACCACCAAGAATAGTAGGTCGAAGGGCACTCCGTACACGGTGGGTCCGTTGCTTAGCATTAATGCCCGCAGTGCGTCAGTCTCATAGGTTAACGGGTTAACTTGAGAAACGATCTGCAACCACCTTGGCATTATGGAGATCGGGTATATTGCATTGCTTGCAAAGAAGAGTGGCATCGTAAGAATTTGGCCTATTCCCATGAATCGCTCGCGTGTTTTCACCAAGCACGCTATGATCAAAGAGAACGTGGAGAATAAAGCGGCCCCCAGAATTACGACCACCACAACCAGTAGGAGCGAAATAATATTCCAACTCAAGTGTACACCGAGGGCAAGAGCGAGAGCGTAGACGATAGCTGCCTGAGCTAGGCCTCGCTCTCCCGCGGAAAGCGCTTTCCCGAGAACTAACGCTGATCGAGGAGTCGGCGTAGCCAAGAATTTGTGAACGATACCGAGATCACGCTCCCAAATGATCGCTATACCGTAGAAGATGGCGATGAAGAGGACGCTTTGCGCTAAGATTCCAGGAGCCATGAAATCAATATACGGCAGATTGCCGGTTGGGATGGCCCTGACCTGTGCCAATACCTCCCCGAAAATTAACAGCCAGAGAGCCGGCTGCACCGCACGGGTAAGCAGTTCAGTGGAGTCGTGATGAAGCTTACGGGCTTCCAGTTCAGCGATCGTCAGGGTTTTCCCTATGAAATTAGTAATGCCACCAAAATAGTCGATGATTCCGAGCCTTTGCATTAACCCACCCTCCTCACTATTCGCCTTACTCTCGATGTCTCACGATAACCTCCGCCTGAGTCAACCTCAGCACCTGAGTAGTAAGCAAATACATCATCCAGAGTGGCACCATCTCCGACAGACGACTTCAGTTCGGACGGGCTACCAATCGCCGCGACTTTGCCAAGGTGCATTATTGCAATGCGACCACACAGTAGGTCAGCCTCATCCATGTAATGCGTAGTTAGAAAGAGGGTGGTCCCGTAATCCGCTCGCAATTGCTGAATGTGTTGCCATACTGCCTTGCGAGCCACCGGATCTAAGCCTATAGTAGGTTCGTCTAAGAATAGGACTTTGGGTCTATGTAGCATGGCTTGCGCGATTTCCAGCCGCCTAATCATGCCGCCGGAATATGTCCGCACAAGCTTACCTGAGAACCCTGATAGTCCCATGAAGTTGAGAACATCGCTAATTCGTTGTTTGCGTTCTTTGCGTGGGATATCATAGAGTTTAGAGAATATTAACAGATTCTCGTAGCCTGTTAGGGCGCCGTCGGCCGAGAGAAACTGTGGAACATATCCGATGACTCTTCTCACTCCCACCGCTTCACGGGTAATACTGTTCCCGTCGACGGAAGCATTTCCAGCGGTTGGAGGCAGTAGAGTTGTAAGCATCTTGATTACGGTAGTCTTACCTGCTCCATTGGGTCCAACTAGCCCGAATATTTCCGCAGGCTCAATCGAAATTGTTAACTCGTCAACAGCAGTAAAATCGCCGAAACGTTTAGTGAGCGACTGGGTTTGAAGTATGAAACGATCTTTGCTCTCTTGTTGGGTTACTGACTCAATTCTTTGCAGAGTCTTTCCCTCCGGTAAAGAGTTCGCTGAGCATTCGCATAGCCAGTGTAATAGTCGCCCGGTCAGATGCGGAAAGCTGGCGGAGCATCTCTTCCAAGTTAGCCATGGTCGCCGCACGCGCTGATTCAAGTCTGGCGCGCCCAGCCTCCGTAAGCGTCAGCGTCATACGCCGTCGATCCTCAGCGTCTGTTCGACGGCTGACTAATCCACGAGCAACCAATCCATCGACGAGCAATGACATGGTTGGAAGAGTTAATCCAATGTGGTCACCTACTTCGGATAGCGATGCACCCTCGTTTCTGTATACAAAACCCAACGTTCGAAACTGCGGGACAGACATTTCCCTGGCACCGTGCTTTCGCAACTCGGCTCGAATCACTCGGAAGACCATTGGCACAACGTCTAGGACTTCGTGTGCGCACTCTCCTACAGAAGACCGTGTCGTGCTCGCTTGCATTTTCGTTCGCAAGCTAAATTATTTGAACATCTAAGTATTTACAGTTAATGGATGATCCCTGTCTTGGAAAATGAGCCGAAGACCCACTGTGAATTGATGGCGGGTCCGGAGGTAATTGAACCGCCAGCGGAGAAACTGATGGGTTTGGCAAAGCTCGTGCAATGACCTAAGACGCGTCAATATAGCAGTTCAAATCTGGATGCCCGCACCACTATACCCACACACACACGAAAAACGGGGCCGGACTCCACAAACGGAACGTAGGATCGATGGGCTGGAGAGTCTAGCTTCTCTTTCCGCCGTTATTTCATTGTTTGGTCAGCGATTCCTTGTGCTGTCACTCCGATTTTAGTGAAAGATGAGATGTGCGCGGAAAGTCAGCCAGATCATTGTCAATGTCACTGTCAAAATTCCGGAACATACCGTCATTGAGTGAATTTTCAAGTTCAAATTCCAGCTCATTCCACGTCATTTTCACGATTTGGACAGCGAATCGAAAAGATACCGGAAATGACATGAGAAAAAGCATGAAATGTCACGGAAAAATGAGAAAAGAAAAACCCCTGTGACAGGAATTGTCATTGTGAATTTCCTGTGTCATTGGGTGTTTTCCATTTCCCAATGCAAGAAGCGCATTTGACACAGAAACAGAGAAAATCGGGATGGAAAAGTGGAGGAAATGTCAAAGTGAGAAATTGACAGGGAAAAATCGTTAGTACGCTAGGCCAAGCTCGGCTACCTGGCCAGGTTCACAACAATAAGATGGAACGCATGAACGGAGAAATCCGAGATAGAGAACGTGTCACGCGAACCTTGGAGAAGACTGACACCCCGATTTTGAAAGGAATGCAGATTTTCCATAACTATGTACGACCACACGAAGCCCTAGACGGGAAAACACCTGCTGAAACCGCTGGTATTAAAGTGAAAGGAGATAACAAGTGGTTAACGATAATTCAAAATGCGAGCCGTAAAATTGTCAAGTCTTAAACCCCCACGCTACCCTCTCCTAACTCCGTTTCACCTTTGAAACCACGCATCGTTCGGAAAATCCTTCTCCTCTTCTTAGTCTCGTCCCTAGTGTTAGCGACCGTGAAAACCGCGTCAAGCCAGCAGACTTCGAGAAATTGGGCAGGATACGTCATAAACTCAAATGGCATAACAGCCATTAGCGCCAGTTGGACTGTACCAAAAATTCAATGCCAAAGCACAGGGTCTAAGGAGATCGTTTCGCAAGCCGTAAGCGTGTGGATTGGAATTGACGGACTGGGCACAGCTATACCTGAACAAGTAGGAACTTATGGACTCTGTGCCTATGGTTCGCCAAGGTATTTCGCGTGGGAAGAAGATCCAAGCCTCGCCAGTCCTGGAGCCCAAATAGTATTTCCAGAGATTTACTATGGTGAACACATAACCGCTTCAATAGCTTACTTAGGAAAGAATCAGTTTCGATTGAGTATTGCAGACGCACAAGAAGGGGATAACCGGACATTCACCGTAATTATTTCTAATACTGCTAGAGCTTCAGCAGAATGGATTGTTGAGGACCCTTGGGACACAAAAACTGGCAATTACATTAGCCTGCCAACATTTCAACCAGTTACCTTTAGCGATTGTAGCGCAGCAGTGAACAATGTAGCGGGGTCAATCCTTCAGAACCAAGCCTCGTCATGGAGCATGACTGACAGCAATGGTAACATAATTGTTACACCTCAAGGTTTGAATCAAACGGGAACCTCATTTGAAGTCGGGACGACTCCAGTCCCAGAATTTCCAACTACTCCACTCCCTATCCTAATCGTTTCCCTGATGTTTGTTTTAGCTGCGCTTCGAACATCTGCGAAAGCGAAAATACCCAAGATTTTCCCATTTTCCGACAGAACTAGATAACTTCCATCGGCTCTGTAAAGTCTCGGGGACACGGTTCCGAGCGTCAAATGTCGGGACACGGCGAACTTGCGGCACTTCTCTAACCCTCAAATATGTTGGTAGGTCTTCATGTCTAGACCAATTTTGTCCAAATATATGCGGTATTTGGCCGACAAGGTTGTGGACGTTCTGATGTTCGTTTTCATATCGTCATTAATTGCTTCAGTTCCTTACTTCATTATTCCAAGCCTGTCACCGGGTCAAGTGTTTCTCAGCGTAGCTATTGCGACAGGCGTAGCGCTACTTCTTACGTTGTTAATTGGGCCGAAAATTCGTAGTAAAGGTCGGACTAAAGATGATGCTCTTCAAGCACCGCTAGGGGATGAAATACATGCCTATGACTATCCAGAATTGTCAAGCAAACTTCCATGGGAAACGTTTCTACCTCAAGCAAGGGAAGAGATAATTGTCTTAGGCGGATCATCAGAGAGCTTAGCAAGGAAAACCTACCTACTGAAGGAACTACTTCAGCAAAACGGAGACCTGACAATCACGTGTTTGATTGTCAACCCGGGGCACGACGAGCTTTTGGATAAATTAGCGATTGAGAAGCGTTGGGCGGGTCTGAAAGGTTCGGCTCGCTCAACACTTGATAGAATCACCGAACTCAAAACCGAGTTGACTGACGATGAGAGAAAGCGTCTAAAGCTAATGACCTACAATATCGAACCGCCCTTCAATATGGTAATCCTAGACCCACAACTAGACAGTGGACAGATGCAATTCGGCCACTACATCAGTGGAATTGACCCGAAGTATAGAATTGTGAATGTGTTCCGCAAGAGTGGTAGAAAGGAGCTGTTTGACAAGTATTGGAAGGAATACAAAACATTGCTCGACAAGTGTACGGAGTACCCAAAAAAATCCGTATCAGTAGATGTCACAGCCGAAGCACTAAAGGAGGAGGAACTAGAGTTTTGGGTTGACAGTACAACTGATTGGTTTGAAATTGGCATCGAGAATGGCAAGCTGGTTCGTATTGGAAAGCCAAACATGAAATCGGGCAAGATTGATGCTCTCGCACCGTATGCGAACTATTTCAGGGCCAACCATCGCAAACCAGTGAACATGAAAGTCAAAGCAACTTTCATGATTCCGCGGAATAATGCGATGTGTCTTGTGCGTAAAGATGACATAGGACATATCAAGGTTGAAGTTTTTGCGGGCTTCTTCAAAAACTTGATAGGACATTGCGAATATACGAGAAGCCCAGCAGAGAAGAATGAGCTAACCTTTCCATTCTCTTAGATAGAAGTTAGGGGTGGCTGTATCTGATTTCTTTGGTTTTGAAGAGCTCTGTTAACTCCTAGGGACACCCGTTTTGCTGTTAACTGACGGGACACGGCTCTGTGTCCTAGTGAGTTCTATTGAAGTTTACCTAGCAAAGCTAAAGTCCTCAAATCATATGAACAGAAAGGAGTTGTCTTCATCTATTGCCCCTCTCTTCATCACGCGAACCATAAAACCGCATTTCTTGTTTTCAAGGATGAAGCTACCCTCAAGAGTAGAGTAGTCTTCTCCGCCCTGAAGAGAGTCAAGAATCGAACTAAATCTAAAGTCATGTGCCGCCGAGCGGTTCGATAATACCCATTGTTCAACAAGTAACTTGGCACGGTCATGCGAAAGCGCAATGGCTTTCGTAACATCATCAAGCGAAGCTGTGCTACTCAGAGGTTCCTTTTTGGTTAGTTCAGATTGGGGACTAGGTGTTACTGGCTGAGTCGCGCTCGAAGTGGGCAGTTTCTTGATCTGGTCAATTAGGAATATTGCGAGAACCACAAGCGTTGAGAAGTATGTAGCCCTAGTAGGGGGGTCGCTTATCATGAGCAAGTACCCATTGCAACCAACTAGAGCTAAGATAATGATGATTGGGGCATAGTCTTGAATACGGCTCAATCCTTGTGCCCCAGATAGAAAGAAAGAAGCCCTATGATGCCTACGAAAACGGCAAGTTGAGTATTTCCACCATTGTAGCTTCGGTAAGCCAAATAAAATAGACCTAAACCTACTAGGTAGTAGAGAACTTGCTTAGTTTTCAAGCGATGTCTATTCTTACGTGTATCGCCTCCTTGCACCTTTAACACTGTTGGAAAAATTAAGCGGACTTTTTCTTGCCATATAGCAGCATGGTGATTGTTTGGTTCGTAAAGAGATACTAGGCGAAACAGAGCGCAAGATACTCGCTGCCTATCTGAATGGAGAACGGTTGAAGGGTTATCAAACCGTGCTTTGGCGTATTCGAGCCATAGGACTAAAGGCAATAGTGGAAGGCTGCGAACGCGACCTAGCCCTACTAAAACGACTGATGAAATCTAAGAACTAGATTTCAAGACGGAAGACTCGCTAGATTCACGGAACATTTTCACAACTCTCTCACGGAAACACTGTCCCATCTTTGCGCATCAATCTCGAATCTCTTCAACAGTGTTTGCGGCCTATTAGTCGCTTCAGCGTACAACGCTGTCTCAAACTTTGTGTGCATATCGGCCTTTCTCTGATTAAATGTCGGAAAATAGATAGCGTCACAATCACGAATCGTAAAGAAGAGCACAAAGCCGACCAAATGCAAATGATTGAGCCCCGCAGTTAGAGTCAAATGCCTAATCTTAGCCTCAAGAACAGCGGCAGCAAAATCGTCGCATGTTTCGGGACGAGGCTTTTGCTTAAAGTTCCAAGGCACAAGGATCGAAGGGATACCAGTGACGGAAATATTCCATAATTCGTCGGTGTAGTTTGCGTAGGGGTTCTTAAGCAGCAGCTTAAAGTCCTGTGCGTTTTCAGAACCAACTGGTAGCCCAATGGATACGATGTAGAAATTCGCTTCCCTTCTCACGATTTCACCTGAAGGCAACTGAACATGAATCTCACGCATTCTAACATTCTCTGGTTCCTGAGTGGTACTGATTACGAAGCTTTGTGCAAGTCTTTCTGCCGCTGTCATATGCAGATAGATTTGGGCGTCTACTCCTTTCAGGGTCTGAACTAACTTACCGTCATCTGGAATTACTGTGCTTACACTTGGTGAACCCTTATAGCCGGGTGAAAGCACCCAGAATGAAGCTGATTTTTCCTTCACAGGAGCGTTGTCTGCACTAGAATCTTTTCTATCCCAGACTCCGATTTGCACACGATATTCTCCAGTAGGAAAGTCTCTTGGAATCTGAAAGCCCCATTTCGCCTCGTGAACATCCTGTCCACTAAGAACACCCAGATCCCCTTCCTCGGAGCGTTGAAATGTATCATAGGCAGGCCACCATTCCTGTCTGCCATTAGGAAGAGAAACCTTGCAGGTGAAGAAGCCTTGCGCCAATTTGCCTTTGAAGAAAGCCTTGAAAAGTACGCTTTCCCCCAACAAAAAACGCTTCTTTTCAACAATCTCAGCATCGAATGTTCGCCGCCACTTTGCAACAGCCATTGCTATAACAAGAATGGACGCAAACAAAATGATGATACCCAATGCCGCTACGAGTACCGTAATGATGACGACATTTGATACTCCAAATGTAGCTTCCAAGTATAGGCCCGCAGGACTCCCAGGCAGAAAGAGCAACAGTTCTAGCAACGCCCCCGCGATAGCGCCAGTGATTGAGAGAGTGAGCCGAGATACTGCCATAGACTGCGATTCTCACCTAGCCTATTTATGAACAGACTCCCAAGCCGTGTCCCGACATTTGACGCTCGGAACCGTGTCCCCGAGACTTTACAGTGCCCTTCCATCAACCGAAAAGTAACAGTCAGAAGATTTAGACGTATCAACCGACAAGGTACCGTTACCTGAAACGATTTGCCTTAAATGGGAGAGTTACGGGAGGTAAATTCAGTCTCTTCCTAAGCTCTCTCCTCCCACCAGAACAATCCCCACTCCTTGGTCAAGCTCTGTTCATGGGTAGACTGTTCTGAGTTTTCTGCCGACCGCTTCGAAGAGTTTGTTCCATTCCGATAAGCCTGTGTTGATACGGGCTTCATTCAAACTCACCCGCTTCGCGTCATCCCCAAGCAGGTACTGTAAACGGTTCGCAGTATGGGCTTCCACTGGTGGGTCAATCTGAATGTAATAGTGCGTCCCATTCCACGTTCTTGTTGCCTTGATCCACTCAACTCTAAGATTATGCTTAGATAGGGTTTCGATCGATTGGCGGACGTATTCCTTTTCCAGCGCTACATCCACGTGGCAATCTTTATCGATCTTTAGCAATGCTACATTATTCACGCTGTGATCTTCCCTTAACCGATGCCTTAGGTTGATGGGGTTCCTTTCGATGTTTCACTCTACGTCTTTTTCTGGTCTTTGGCGCGGCTCGTCTTGCTCTCCCTAACTTGAATGTGCGCGGTGGCAACTTTCTTGCTACATGTTTCTTCCCGCGGTAAGTTATGACCAGAAACTCTGCGTCAACACGTTTACTGGACGATAATGCCGGTTCTTCACGTTCAATCCCAACCCGGCTTCTTGCGCGGCTAATTCGGATTCCCAGCTCGCGGCGAACTTGCGTTTGAAACCTAGGAATAGCGAAGTCTGTGAGTCGTTTCCTATTATGGCGAATCTTGCCGCGGAGGTAGGCTTTGAAGTGGCCTTCGAAACTTCTCGCCTCCCGATTTCCCTTATCGTATAAGCTGCCAGTGGACAATGTCATTCGGTACAGTCGTACTTTCATTGTTGGTCCCGCGACGAGATAGGGTGCATGTTGAAGTTCACCCAGTTCATCAAGCGAAGAACCCGCTCCACGTCACGAGAGTTTACGGTTGTTCGCCCTCGTTCGAGAGCGGATGCTTGCAATAACGCCTGAAACTGCTTCTGCAACCGGAAACCATACGTGTTCTGAGCTCTAGCGATGGTTGTAGTTGTGGGCAGAATTGCCTGAGCGTATCTGCGTGGAAGACTGATCTTCCGATCTTGCTTCGGGATGCGTTTCAGCTCTATGTCATGTTCCTTGAGGTAGTCTAATCCTAAGACGTAGTCGAAGACTTTCTTGACGCTTTGCATCCCGTAAGAGTAACTGAACGGAATTACACGCGAAAGAAACCCAAGCCTACTCCAATGATGCCTCTGATCCGCCAATTCCTCACCTGTGATTGCGGTGATTATTCCGCATTTCACATGCTTCTCAGCAATTCGCCTAGTCGCGTAGGTTGAGATGGACGCCAACCCTTCCTCTATGAGGGCGTTAAGCGATGTGATCAGCGTGTTAACCGTGGACTCCTTACGCGAAAGCGGCTTCAGCAAGTCAGGGATCACGATATGCCTGATCTCACCCGCTTCGATCTTGGGCAGGTAGTCTCGTTCAAGTCCGAAGGCTGTCAGGTCGCTAATGTAAGCGATGTTCTTGTTCACGATGAACTTCTTCAGCAGCTCAGTCTTACCGCTCTCAGGTTTCGCGATGATCAATAAGCTGTCGCTTTTCTGCACATTCTCAATGTATGCAGTGTAAAGTGCAAGTGTCACAATATCGGCTAAAGGCTCAAGATCCTTCACGGAGAATACCACCCCCCCTTTACCGATATACCCCATCTGGGGTGGGGTATTTCCCGGCAGACAGCTCATTATGGAAAAATGGGGGAGTTGAGAAGTGAACCATTCGGCTGGTCAGCTTCTCACTTTGCTACTGGTTTGACGGTACGTCTCTTGTCAGGGCCAATTTCGATGTCTATCTTCCTCTTTATCCACAGAGCTGTGTTTGAAGTGAAAGCTTTAACGAGTCTTCCCAGATTCGATTGATCGCTCGCGTCTCGGGAATATGGCGCAAAGAGAATTCGCTCCTCTCCATTTGAATCGAGCAAGGTTAGGACTATTGCTTCTCCGAACTTGGTGCTGCGTGGGTCTGAAACGCCCTTGATCGTGTATCGTCCGTTTTCGCTGACTTGTTTAATCGATTTCAGCACGTTCACTTGAAGGTCTGTCAATCACAATCACCTCCTCGCCCGTTCGTTTTCTCGGATCTTCCGCCGAGAGTTTTCTTGTCTGCCTTGTCGTAGAGTGACTTATCCCAGAAGACCCAACTCTTCGAGGTCTTAGCTCCTCGGATCTCGTCCGCAAGAAGTAGCTCAAGACAGTGCTTCAGCACAGTATTCCAGTTCGCAATCTTGCAGGCAGTGCGAATATTCTCCACCGCTAGCGGCAATTCGCTCTTGCGAATCTCATCTAAGATAGCGAGTTTTGGATCGTCTTTTTGCATGTTTTGTCGAAAGTAATGCCGATGCTCGACCGATATTTAATCGAATGTCCCCATGATTTGCCAATCCTACCGAGATGTTTTTGGCAAACTCAGTTTTTGGCGTTTTACCTGCGGGGGGCGCTTTTTATGGCCACACTTATAAGTCAACGTAGAGTATGACGGTATGACTAGCATACCAAATGTGATATCTGATGCCAGTTGTGAAGAAAACGGTCGCTCTTCATCCCATAATGGACCATTATGTTAGGAAGCTTCAGGCCATTCTTGTTGAGAAAGGACGGAACGCTACTTACTCGACCGCGCTGAACTACATGGTATTGTACAACGTATTCAACACAATCTACGGAAAGAAACGTCGCGAGGAGTTGTTACGAGCCTTCCTGGAAGACACGGCAACGCTTAGCGAGATTGCGAAGGAAGACATAATCGCAGAATACATGGAGAAGGTACGCAGGGGAATCGAAGATAAGTACATAGGATAACTCAGGTGCTGAGACGCTTGAATCCGCTTCATCTTTCCGGTTGGGGCGTCAAGATTACTGTTCAGGATTTGAAATCGCGTTCCGAACTCGTAATCACCGATGGACGCGAAGACGACAAACTCGCGACCACTCTGAGGTTCAAACCTAGACGATTCCCGTACAGTAGCATAGTGATCGACGGGCACAGTGGCTACATTTCCCTACGTGCCTTACATTGGCTTTCGAGGAACAAGGTTCCAGTTTTCGTAATGAGCTTCGATGGAACTTTGATTTCGAGTATTCTCCCACCGATGCCCGTTAAGGCTGATCTTAGGGCTGCGCAGATTCAAGCAGCAAGTGACACGAAGAAGAAGTTCACGATAGCCAGAGCCCTAGTCCAAGCTAAGATTGCGAGGAGTTTGCAGGTTCTAGATTGGCTCGGTGAACGTTATGATATCCAAAAGGAAATTCGGCTCACAAGACTTGAATCTTCCAAGCTGAGTAGAGCTACAACTGCACCGGACATTCGCGTGGTTGAGGGGCGTGTGGCTAGGAGGTATTGGGAGACGTTCGGGAAGGTTCTGCCTGAGCATCTTGATTTTCAGGGACGAATGACTTCAAGTCACCAGAACAATGCTTCAGATCCCGTAAACTTAACCCTAAACTACAGTTATGGTTTCCTTGAAGCCGAATGCCGAAAAGCCATCAATGCCGTAGGCCTTGAACCGTCAGTTGGCTTCTTGCATGATTTCAGCGATTATCAGACAAAGCAGTCTTTGGTTTATGATCTTCAGGAGCCGTTTAGATGGCTAACCGACGTATCGGTCATCGAGGCATTTGAGTCTGAAGCGTTGAAGCTATCAGATTTCTACTTCACGGGAGACGATTACCGGTACCGTTTTGAGCCCGACGCTAAGCAGCGATTCATCGCGGTTCTGCGAGAGAAATTCAACTCAGGAGTAGTCTACAAGAATCGCACCATGAAATGGGACACCGTAATTCAAGAGAAAACAATTGAACTGGCAAGATTCATGAATGGACGATCTCGCAAAGTGGATTTCTGCGAGCCAGCGCCTTTCCTTGAGAAGGTCGATAATCGAGCAATTACAAAAGCAATTCTGACCTTGACACAGTCCGAAGCTCAAAAGCGCGGAATCGGAAAGAGTACCCTTCATTATCTACGCAAGAATGTCCATCGAAAACAGTTCCGGATTCATGCGAGCATTCGTGATAGACTGGTTCCAATAGGTGCAACATGACTTGAGAGCAACCACAATACTTAGGTTGAATGCAGTTACAGTAGGCTATGCATTGCTTGTTCTATCAGCCGTTTACTTCTTTTGCAGTCTAATTCTGTGCACAATTTCGGGGTTTTGTCTATTCGGCCTGTTGTCGCCTGCAGTTGGGATAGGACTAGTTCTTGGTTCTTTGATTCTATTCGCATATCTCGTAGCATACGAAGTGGCGCTTGCGAATTGGAAAAGAAGACTGGAAAACCTGCGAGGCGATATTCAGCATCTACAAGGGAAGGACAAGGATAGATTCTTGGATGTTTCTCGCCGAGGGCGTGAACAATCAATGATAGCGATGGGGAGTCTCTTCATACCAACGGCTTTCGTGCTGCTTGGAGCAGCTGCCACATCTTCAGAATTTATTTCCCAGTCAGCTAGAGTTGCATTGGCGGCATCAGCACCTGTATTGTATGTACTCTGGCTGTTCTTGGTTCAACTGTCCACTCGATTGATGGATGATGTTGATTCCGACATGCGGTTGATCGCTAATGATGGAGCAGCCCGTGTGCTACACGACTTCTACCAAGACCGGCATGGATTCGGTCTAATGATGTGGTTGCGGCGTAACCATTGGCTCGCATATGTTCCCCTGCTCACTTTAGGCGCGACGTTAATCATCCAGTCGATTATAATCGGCAAGCCCCCTTAACGGAAACTGAATTGAAAGCGAGGACTGACATTTGTTGTCGGTAAATGAACGTTCGAAGAACTATTCTCAGTTTGTTGAGCTATTATTCGTTGTAGTTCTAGCATTAGGCGTCGAAACTCGAGCGAGGTTGTTCCAACATCCTTACGCCACTTATCTCTTGGTTAATTTCGTTCCTCTTGCCACCTTGATGGTTTCCTTTTTCGTGATTGCTGTTAGCTGGGTCTATTACCATAGATCGGTCCAGAGCCTACCTTACTTGAGGTCAAATTGGACTTGGATCCGGTTTCTTTTGGATTCTCTCATAGCATTGTCTTACACAGGTCTGGTCTTATCCGTTGACTCTATACGCGATTTTGGTTTGGTGTTGGCAGTCATTTACTTCATGTACTGCATTCACGGCTTTTCTACCGTCCTAGAGCACGGTTGGTTCAACCCAAAAACGTTGAAGCCAAACAGTGTACCAATGTTTTGGGCGTTATTTTCCGTATACTTCATTGCAATAGCATATTTGCCATGGTCACTCTTCGATTCTCTATCTGGGTTTCAGCTTGGAAATCTTCTAGCTCTAGTCGCATATTTTGTGGGAATTTTCGCTTCGAGATATTTGCGACATGGAAAATATGAGCTCTTAACCACCAGCGCCCTAAGGAAACTAAAGTTGCAAAGGACTCCGACAGTCGCACTTGACGTAGATGGCGTGCTTGCTGACCAAGTCCCACATGTCTTGGCACGCGCTAATCCAGAGAAACACTTGAACATGACCAAATCGGACATCACTGAATGGGATACTATGGTCGGGGATGAGCGGTTTACAGATTTGATTCTTCGTTATCTAAAGGAACCGAAGTTTGTGGCGAGCATGCCGGAAATGGAGGGCGCAAAAGGACCTATCGAAACAATGCGCATGAGAGCAAACATTAAGGTTGCAAGTAGTCGACCATACGAAACTCAAGTGGATACAGAAGGCTGGCTTCGGAGCAAATTCCAGTTCGATGGAGTGGAATTCGTTAATACTACGAATTCAGGTAAGGCAGCGACAGACGCCGATATGCTCATTGACGATAACATTGACAATATAACGAGCTTTGTTACCGCTAAGAGACGAAAGTGGGATAATCTACTCGCTCGACGCAAATATGGTATTCTGCTTCTCCAACCATGGAATGAGAAGAAGATAGGACGAATACAATCTCTCGTAGAGGACAGAAGGATCATCATTGCGAAAGAATGGAGAGAAATCGAATCATGGCTAGCATGAGGTCAACTCCGTAGACTTTCACGAGAGTTCCGTTTTCTCGTGTGAAGGGACGAAGTCTCTAGGTGTGTGTGCGCACCACTATACCCACACACACACACTTTTACTAACGACGGACGACGGTTCAAATTACATTGCCTCCAATGCTCGGCAAGCGGCACACTAAACGATAAGATAGCATATCCCGGAGTTTTACTGGAGAGATACGCTTAGCAAGACTCTGCCTGAGTGGCTGGAGTTTCAAGGTCGGATGACTTCGAGTCATCAAAATAATACTTCCGACCCATTCAATGCCGCTTTGAACTATGGCTACGGTTTTCTTGAGGGTGAATGCCGTATCGCCATTAACGCGGTTGGCTTGGAGCCTGCGGTCGGATTCTTGCATGATTTCAGTGCTTACCAGACAAAGGAAAGTTTAGTTTACGATCTTCAGGAACCGATCAGATGGCTAGTCGACCTATCCGTGATTCAGTCGTTTGAATCGAAGGCTCTTGAGTTGCATGATTTCTATTTCACTGGGGACGACTACCGGTATCGCTTTGAACCTGAAGCTAGACAGCGATTCATCGAAGTGTTACGTGAGCGATTCAACTCCGGCGTGGTGCACAAGGGTAGAAGAATGAAGTGGAATACGGCGATTCAAGAGAAAACAAGCGAATTGGGGAGATATTTGACTGGTAAGTCTCGTGCGCTTGATTTCTCCGAACCCTCACCCGTTCTTGACAGGGACGATAGTCGAGCGCTTAGGAATTTGATTCTTGGACTAACGCAGTCTGAGGCCAAAAAGCGTGGGATTGGAAAGAGTACACTTCACTATCTCCGCAAGAAGGCTGGAGATGAGGCGCAATTCAAGACCTATAGCAAGGTCACCGAGCGAATACTGCATTGACTAAACCCGCGCCTTATCCACCCACAGCTATCAAAGAAGTGATGGCCATAAACACTCTCAGGGAATTGGTTGATGAAAATCAGGTTATGCTTCATATCCGGCAGCAAGATACTGTTCCCGATATAGATGGCGACTTGGACATACTCGACCAAGATCATCGTCCAATTGGAAAGCTCGAAATCCAAGTCAAGAAACTACCGGACGATTATGGTACTAGTCCAAAGCTTCAGATTCGATTGTCTATCTTTGGGTATGCTTCCATAACAACAAGCAATCCTGTACTACTGGTCGGCGTGAACGTTCATCAAAAGAAAGCCTACTGGTACCATGTCCCCATGAACGTAAATCCACCAAGCGGGCAGGAGACCGTTACAGTTCATTTCCCATTGACTCAAGTCATCGACAGGAGAGACACAAGATATGTCGTGGAGTGGCTTGCTATCTCGCAAGAGCATCACAGGAAACTAAGAGAATATGACAAACTTCAGGTAACCTTAAGCCAACTGTCAAAGAGATCAACTCTTACAACAGCCGGCTCCGCAAGCCCTGGATTTCGTGAGATTCACGAATTCTTGGACGAGTTGAACGCTTTGCTGGATGGGCCATTCTCTCTGGTAAAGAGAAGATTCTATCCCGGGTCTTGGAAGGTTGGTCTTGCATATCGCGATTTTTCCTCTAAATCAATTACCTACACCCTGTACCCCATCCAGCCTGAAGAAAACTCTGTGCAGATAAGGACAATAGATGCAACCCAAGACCTGCTGTCTATCGACGGCATTAGGGGATACTTTGTTGAGAATCCGATCAAGATCCATCCGAAGCAACATGCAGTAGAAGTAATAGAGGAATCGATGAGACAAATATTCGAAGGAAAACTACTCGATCATAAAGGGAGCGATGCTTTAGCCAGAGAGTTCATGTTCGCGATCATTGACAGATTCACAGAGCAGTTGGGATTAGAGAAAAAAGGCTCTTACACACTGGCCGAGATAGAAACTGCGTTCTATAGTCGTTTGCCGATCTGGGTTGAAGAAGCTGTTCGACTCATGGTGCGCGAAAATAGGAATGGAGTGAAGTCGCCCCTCGACTGCTTGTACCGCAAACCATACTTCAATCCCGATATGCTGAGCCATCACATTATGCCCGAGGAAATGAAGAAATTAGACGAGCTTGTGACGACAAGAATAGAGCGCCATGGCCCTGTTCCAAAGATTCCTATCGGCTACAAAGACATCCCACTTGGGTTATTCGAGGAATATCATTCCTACTTGATCTCTAATGACATTACAGAAATTCATCGTCTCTATGACCCACCAGACTACTCCAGGATCCCTCACGGCGGATACTTCTGGGATGCTTACTCTCCAGAAAGCGTTCAAAGAAATTTGCAAGCGCTCTTCACTAACCTACCTCCAGCATATTCTGGAATTGTCGAGCAAAACTTTCCCCAACTGAAGGGAAACCTATTGCCATTTTTGGGCGCTACGAGAGTGATTGCATTCTTCGATGCTAAAGATCAAATTGGGTCAATTGCATCAATCACATTATGCTATTTGAGATGCAAAGATGAGAACGGCTTGCGTATTGAATTGTTTAAAGCTGGTCAAGACAAAGATTTTGAGACTAAACTAGATCGAGCATTCAAGGACCACCATATCGAGCTTGACGGAAAAAGCTACGAATACGTTACGAACAGCTCTGGAGTTATGAGATTCAAATATGACGAACTGGCGATGTTTGACTTCATCTATGAAGAACTCGAAGGCGCGCTTCACGGCTGCATCACTGAGATGAAAGAGTCCAAGAACTAACGGCCAACCGTTCACCAGTTTTGCTCTCCCTCTCAATGTTGTTTGTTATTTGCTGATGGTACATACGAACGTGAACCTCATCCTGACAAATGTGAGCATCCTTGAGCATCATCATTTATTTCTCGACACATGAAGCGGAAGCAATTACTCCGAGGCTAAAGCAACTCTTCGATGATGCGAACATCGTGTTGCTTGAACAAGATTTCAGAGAGGAGGATGATCGCAACCTAAATTTACTTAATGAATTGTCACGAGGGAATCTGATCGTTGACGATGTACTCCAAGTCACCTCAGGACGATATGGTCAATTTCATCAAGGTTTCACGAACGGATTGCTGCCCCTGGTCTATCGGAGTGGAAAACACATCTTACTCGAACGCTCACCATACTCCCTATATGCTGTATCCACTCAATTCTACCCGCTCTTTCTCCAAAAGTTTCAAGACATGCCACTAGCAAAAGCTTGCCGATTGCTCACAGAGAATCTGTCCAAGCAAGCCACTTTCAACAAGACGCGCGATGAAGAGTTGGCTCAACAATTAGCCGAGGTTAGTAGTCAGAATCTTACCTCCAAGATCCTCGTGATTAGAGGATACGGGCACAGACCTTCGCTTGAAGCAGCCTTAACTTCTCTCGGGATATCTTTCACGAGTGTTACGTCTCATACGCAGATGTCCACGTTTTTCATTGATGAGATTGTGCAGAAAATCATTGCCGGTGGAAGACCCACTCGCATAGAGTTGCTCAGGTCGCTCGTTGAGCAGGTCGAGACGAGGACAACGGAATTCAGTCCGACGATAGCAAAAATAAGGGCCACTCGCGATCGCGTGGCTGCCATGAGCGAGATGCATTGTGAGAAGTATCTGAAGAGGCGATTGAACCTAACCTAGGAATGGATGTTTTGAGGTTCAGCCCGAACCCAGTAAGCTCGATATCAAAAATCGTTTCTTAAGGAGATCCCAACGCGCAGTTGACTACCTAATGGATTGCAAAGAACTATGAGGATCACACTTATGGCGCTCTCAAAGAGCTGCTAGCGCTGCTTGTGCGCAATGTCGAGCAGGGCATGATAGAGATGCCCTGACAGATATCCAACGAAACATCATCGTTAATGCTGGCGATCGATCATATTTCATTCGATTCTCTGCACTGGACAAATCTCATAATTGTTAGATTGGGTAGGTTAGCAAATGGATAAGAAATGGGTCGAAGAATATGTGAACAAACAAGTAGACGCCGCAACAAAACAGGCGGAGAGAGGCATCCGAGATTATAGAGAATTTAACATAATGAACCTAATTGGTTGGGATTTCAAAGCACCATATTCTAATTGCCTCATTGATCTTCCCATATCAGTTCAGATGCCCTTCTTCGAACAACTAATCATGGTTCTTCGTCCGTACCATACGGAAGCGGATTTCAAGAAGGAATACGGGTTTTCAGTCGAATTGGTGTTAGACTTGTGGCGTCAGAAACGCCTACTTGTAACTACTCTAAACCCTGAACGATACGTAGGTCTAGATTATCTCGACCCCATTCTAGAAAAAGAGCCTCTCTATTTGGAAATGATCGGAGAGGTTTTCCTCAAGAACATATGTGACTTGAACAAAGGAGAGGGCTATTTCGAATCATGTCTCGAAATGGCTGCTGAGAAGATCCGCACGAACAAATCGCTCGTGGAATCATTGATTCCAGATACAATGCCGAGACTTAGTTATCGCACCATGAAAAAGGAAGACTTTATCCCACTATTCGCAACGGCTTACGCATCTCTATGCGGATTCGGATATGAAGATCTAGCCACAGGTCTGCTTTCGCGACTTAGCCGTTTGTCGATGGAGGAGCTTCTGAAATTCGACGAACTCCTCATTTTCTACCCGAAATTCAGGGCTATGGAGGGGGTAGTAACTCTTCAGCCTTCGGATTTTCATTTAGCTACCGAGATCGGCCTCGCTACTCGTGCTGAAAGATTCCCGGTTGAGGTAGCCAAACTATTGGTAAGAGAACTAGAGATACTATGGATCAAAGACATTGGTTCGGAGCAGGTAGTGGAACTTCGGGGAAAGACCGCAGAACTCAGAAAGCTGCTTTTCGAGATAGATCGTTTTGCATCCTCTGGGCAATTTGAGAAACTTCCCCGACAAGAAGCCGTAGAAAAGGCCTTTGAAGAAGCGCGAGCTGCTTCTGCTGAGATCGCTAGAACCAGAAAACTATCAACAAGGATGATTCATGCATCGCTAGGCATCCTTGGTGGAGCAGTAGGCAATGCTCTACCGGGTTATATCGGATTGCTGACAGGCGCTGCCCTCGGTGGTCTTGTTGCGATCCCCTTTGTGGAGCAATCTGCTGAGGTACTTTCTAAGTTGGGTAAGAAGAGTCATGCCCTAGCATACTTCGAAGTTGAGCAAGACTTACGAAAATCGGATCAGTAGGTGACTGCTTTGGAAATTTATGGACCGATCGTAGATTACGAGGAACTTTCCACTGCGGGGTAGGTCAAATGAAAGTAATGTGGGATGGCACTGACCTTAGGATTAGCGTAGGAGATGAAATAGAGATTGTGCGAGGGATTCAATCTAGCGGCATGGAGTTGAGAGCAACTCTTGTCAGGAATATTACGACGGGAGTAGATTATCGAAGTCGAATCGAAGGGGCGACTATGTCACGAGGACCTACAGATCTTAATCCACCTATCCGAGGTTATGTCAAGTCAGTCCAAGTTACGCAAAATACTAATTTCGAAGTAGACCTGAAGGCGCCTCCATTAACAGGAGCGGCACTGCGGCAATACCGGAGCATTATAGATTCTTTACTTTTCGAACGTTGTAAAGATAAGGACTACCACGACGTTATCACGAATGCCTTCGTAGTCTTAGAGGAGAAAATTCGTGCCAAGTCCGGCGCCCAATTCGATGTCTATGGGCAGCAACTGATTGATTATGCATTTAACCCAAAGTCCGGAAGACTATACGTTGGAGAAACTGAAAGCGAGAGGGAATCATACTTTCTAATACTAAGAGGAATATTCGGGTCCTTTAGAAATCCAAGTTCGCATCACCTAACCGGTAACGAAAGCGACGTCGAGAGCTTTGAGATCATCCTGACTGTCGATTTGCTACTGAAGCTGGTCGAACGGGCACGCGTACGTGATTAGTCTATCCGAAGTCGTTTTTTGATATCAGGCGAGCGAAATGATGGTTACCTGCAATTATCTCATGCGATGCTTCATTTTTCTCCTTTAGTGTATGTCATCACTGGTGCGAGCGTCAGAAATCGGACCCTTCGTTCATGCCGTTATTGTGTGTGTGCGCACCATTGGACCCACACACACAAAGAACGACTGACGACGCTTGGCCAAATAACCCCCGTCGCGGCAGTAATGATACACAGGTGCTAATAGTTTCAGCAGAGCATCCTGAACGATGTATTTCATTCCTGTCGTACTTACGGAGCCTGGAAGTCCTCTCAGGATTTACCCGTTCCGAAAGAGAAAAAGGATTGCACGTATACGAATAACCTTGCGTGAAAGCATCTGTCACTCAACAATCTGATCGAATCGGTTAGGATAGCGAATCCTTACCAGTATCTAGGTCCGCTTAGCCGCAAAGAGCTTTTCTTTGATCGCGAGATCGAAATAAAGAATGCAGTGATAGCCTGTGAGCAGATATTAAGGGGCACCGTTGGCGGGTTGCTTGTCATTGGCGGAAGAGGCTCAGGCAAGACAAGTTTCTTGGACGCATTGTCCCGGGACCTTTCCGAAAGAAAAGTAGCTTACGCTCGGCTTCCCCTATCTGAAGACATGGTAAAACCTGGAGAGGAACTACGGCTCTTCAGAACTATATTGACGGAACTTAGTAGAGTAGCATCGGAAACTGGACTAATTGACAAGACTACAGGTACAAAGATTTGGGAGGCGCTGAAGGGCATCGCTTCCGTAGACGAGGTCGGCATTCAGATTCCCGGAATCTCATTTCTTGTGAAGGCCAAAGAAATTCAGAACACTCAATTTCCATACATCATCTTGCGAGACGGTCTAACCGATTTCGTGAAGTTGCTGAAAGAGGATACCGTGAATCGCAAAGGAGTGGTTCTAATGTTCGACGAAGGCGATCATTTGACTACAAATAGGACACTGATGGAAATTCTCAGAAATGTGTTCCAGGACATGCCTGGAATGTGTCTTACGATTGCAGGTAGCACAAAACTGTTGGAGCAAGCAAGTGATGTCTTCTCGCCGTTTCCCCGATTCTTTTATAAAATCGAGCTAGGACCGTATCCAAATGAGAGCATAGTCGACGATGCAATCAGTAAGCCATTAGCTTTCCCACGAGCCGAGTTCGTAAAGCAAGGTCTTACGTTCGAAGTAGTTCATGGCGGCTTTGACGGTATAGTCAAGAGAACGACAGATCGAATGCCATTTGAAATCAATTTGCTCTGTCATTTCGCATATGATATTGCGGTTGAGAGGATCGAGGTTGGTCCTAAGCATGTTACTCTCTTCATGAAATTCGAAAAGCCACTGTTAGATGAAGCCATGAAGCAGCTCAGGGGAACAAAAGAATATGATTCATTCGTAAGTGTTCTCGACGTTAACGAAGCAGTTGTAATGAGGATTCTATCTGCGTGCCAATTCGGTGCTACAGTCAACGAGATTGCGCTTCTTACGGTGCTCAATGAACTGGGAGACAAGCTTCAAGACGTTCCAATCGGTACGATTATCGAGAGGATCCAGGAAGTATCCATTTCAGCCAACAAAATAGATGATATTATGGCCTCAATCGTCCTGAAGGGTTCACGTCTTTCGATCCATGTTCTGAGGTCAGGCTTCACTAAAAGATCTCTTTACCAAGTAGAAGATCGATGGATTGCATCATACTTCAAGTATTCTGCGACCCTTCGATCAGACGTCGACATTGAATTAGGATTAAAACCTACCTTCGGTGGAATCCGGGTATTTGGAGACCCCATAGCAAGCGTTTTGCACAGTGTATTCTTTCCCAGAATTGCACCTTTGCTAGGAGGAAGTGACTCCTTTAGGGCACACATGGGGAGTGAAAATGGCAAATGGCTAAGACCCGCCAAAGGGAGAAAGATGATCTTAGCTTCTTACTCTCGGACAGCTGATGAAACGATATATCATATCGCTTTTCAATTAAGAAAGACTGCTTACGCAGGTACCCACAGTGAGGAAATGACGAAAGTTCTTAATGCCCTCAAAGAATCAGGATTCATCGCCGACTTCGAAGTGACTGAGAAATCGTCACCTATCTAGAGTCATCGTAACCGGCAAAGACGGGTAACCGCTCTTTCGTGTGTGTATCTATTGGTGCGGCCATCGTAATTAGGATCGTCGTTCCTACGTCAGAAAGTGTGTGTGTGTGCGCGCACCACTATACCCACACACACCTAGACGTACGACGACGGTTCAAATTTGGACGGTCGCATCAGTGATACCGCCCCCCCAATTTTTCTATACCAGAAACCACTTGTCGTTGGTTTCGTGACTGAGATTGAATTTAGATAGGATTACGGGGTTCGTAGATGACGAACGTTCTCTCAGTGTCCAGGTCAATGTTTTCGACGGACGTTATCGAATAAACAGAAGAAAATGGTTCGCAGTTACGCCGATAATCCCAGTTGTTGAACGCTTCAAAGGCATCGGTAAATAACTACTCTTGGTTACACGAAATTGGTTTGCATATGGATAAGGGGATCATGGTAGCAGGGGTATTACTACTGTTGGCGGGCCTTACAGGAACCGTAAAGCATGTCGATACGGAGTGGATATTCCTCCTGTTAGGCGGTCTTACATTGACCGTCGTCGGTGCGAGAAGAAAGTAACCGCGTGAAAGCCTAAGGGCTCTGTGCGAAAAGGGGTAACGTAAGGTTGTCGGTTGACGGCCGAAATTCTTGTGGCTGTTACCAATCCGTTGATAACCGAAAACCTCGAAACCCAGCGAGATAGAGGCTCGTAAAAAAAAGGAGAAAAAATAGGGGAAACGAAGCTAAGTCTGAGACTTCTAGCTGTAGGGCGTCTGGGTGATCAAAAGGTCTCCGTACAGCCAGAGTGAGTATTGGCCTTCTAGGTTGCTCTGTTGTGGAGTGAATAGTACGGTGTATCCTTCTCCTAGGGTCGCGTACCCTTGAAGTACGAGTGACCCGGGATTATTTCCGCCTACCTGCAAATTGAGCTGAAAAGTGTTGGTCTGGCTGTTGGTTTGGCCCTGGCCTCTGATTACCGTGTAAAACACTGGGCCGATTTGCAATATACCGCTCATTTGGGTGAGCTGTATATTTCCACCGTTTAGGTTCGCCATCCCTCTCAGGTAGATTCTTGCGCTGGGTGAAACGGTGCTGGTTGTCGAGGTCGCGCTGCCTCGGGCTATGATCGTTACCGTTTGCGAGGTCGCGTGAACCAAAGCAGGCTGAATCGCGAGGATTGAAACGACTGCGAGCAGGACTGCAAGCGTAAGCTTTCTGGTTTCCGTGTTCAAAGTAACATTTCTCCTGCACTATATTGCATGGACGCTGGTATATTAGTGTTCGCATTATGGGACATTAATGTACGGAGATTGAGAGACTCCTCAGTTCCTCTATCCCCGCTTGCTCAGCAGGCGTTTTACCTTCGACGGTCAACCGTTAAGGTAACGTCACCTTTTCTCGGCTGGAGTTGAACTTTGAGTGCGATTCAAGTCGCGCAATTATGTCCGCCACACTTGACAGATCGTAGCGAAAATAATGAAACCTACTCTGCTGAGTCATCTTTTCGCCTAGATGTTTGTCAAGTTCATTCCACGCAATTTTGAGACGATGAGCTGCCGCACCTCATTATCATCAAGCAGGAGCGACATCAACCTGTCCGCCTCTGTTCGTTTTTGTTCAGCTTCCATGGCAACTTTCAATTGCAGCGGCAACCCACACTTTGAGCAAAAACCCGATTCAGCTACGTTTGACTGGCTGCATCGTGGACATTTTATCGGGTGAAGAACTGGTGTACTTGTATCTGTCTTTGCTTGCATTCCATGCATCGCCAAGAGCGCGTTGTCAACAAATTCCAATTCAAGGACCACTCGACATACTCACTACAGTGAGAGACAAACTTGACGAAGCTATAGCCGTCCAAAAAGAATACGACAAACTCGCAACTTGCGTGTAGTACTCACGCAGACTATCGTTATTCCTGTTCTTTCAGGGCTTCGTTAATTCCCTTTGTGATTTCTTGTGGCCGCGGTCATTCCGCGTTCGCAGTCAATCCATCTGAGTATGCGAAGAATACTCCGGTGGGATCATACTTTTTCCTCAACTCAGCCAAGCGATCCCAATTCGATTTCGTGTATGACTTCTCCACGAATTCAGGGAACTGAACAGTGTTCGACTCCGACACGTAATGTCCCATCATATGCGGTTCAAGCAGGTCAACGCACTTGCGATGCCAGGCAATGTTCGTCTTATCATCGGCCGCATTTTCCCACATTGTCCACGGTCCGCCGTAGAACTTGGCGGTCATCGAAAAGGCCGCGTCGGGAAGTTTCGCCGGAACATTCTCGCCCGTAAATACGGTGAACAAGAGAAGATTTAGGTTCGAAGGTGACGCTTCGAAGTGATCACGCACCGAACCACAAATTTCTGGTAATGTGGCGTTCGAGAACATTGCATCGACCGTGTTGCGCAGATGTGCCGGCCATAAGGCACCGGAAGCATCGAAGAGCTGTTCGAACGTAGCGGGTTTGCAAACATCCTTCTTTATGCACTTCGACAACAATGGGCATTCTTCGAGAATAGCCAATACTGGTTTCGCTTCATCCGGTGTTTCGGCGAACATGGTGGCGGTGATCATGGAGACTTTTCCGTTGCTCGCCTTGCATTTGTCGGCAATTTCTGCTGGAGCATTTAGCAAGAAGAAACTCAGCTCGACATTATTTGGTAATCTGTGTGTAACTGAGCCAAGCCAATCCGCGACTTCTACAAGATTTTCCATCGGATAATAGTAGGCGCTCGTCGTGATCGCTTTCGGGAGCGGATACAATTTCAGGTGATATCTTAAAGCAACTGCGAACAACCCTGGACCTGCGCCCCTCGCTGCCCAGAAATAATCAGTATTCTGATCTTTCGAAGCAGTGATCAACTCCCCGTTGGCTGTAACCATCTCAATGGCTTCTACACTGCCGATAGCCGGGCCCCATTCTCCCTGATTCCACGACATGCCACCGCTGAGCAGATAGCCACTCAACTTGACCTCGGGGCAGTGTCCGTTCGGGTAGGCAAGGTTGTATTTGCTCAAATATTGGATCATCTCGCGGTTGCTAATGATCGGTTGAACCACAGCCTTTCGCGCATCAGGATCAATGGATACAACCTGATTGAGATTGTGCAGATCGATCATTATGCCACTGTTTCTCAATGATGGAGCGCACCAGTTGTGTCCGCCGCCACGTACTACAACTTTTATGCCGTTCGACCGAGCGAAATTTATCGTTTCAATAACATCATTGTCGTTGACAACACGCACGATCAGTTGGGGATGCCGATCGGGTCGAAGTTCGTTCCAGAGACCACCAAAAGCGATTTCATTAAACTCAGAATCAGCGGGAGTGAAGGCCCGTCCCTTCAGTCGACTCCTGAGCGCATCGACATCAATTTGTCTCAATTACACCAAGATCTGTTTATGGTTGTTAACGTCGATTAGTAACATCCTCGGGGATATATGATAAATACGCGTAGATATCTGTAAATGCTCTAATCAGAGTTAGGAGAACTTGTTGTATGGTAAATGTTGTTGCGATTAGAGGCGCGTTTTTTGATTTCATAGACGATCCTTGGAAACACGTTGGGCACGAAGAGACGTCGGCGAGGTTCCATCCGGACGGCCTTCTGGTTATCGAGGACGGCAAAATCAAGGCCTTCGGCCCATATGATCAAATTTCGCCAAAGTACCCGGGGGTTTCCATCACACATCTGAAAGAACGCTTGATACTACCCGGCTTTGTCGACGGTCACATACACGTCCCACAGACGCGGGTTCTGGGTGCATTCGGACAACAACTCTTGCCATGGCTCAACAAATGGGTCTTCCCGGAAGAAAAGAAGTATAAAGATCGCGAGTACGCTAAAGAAGGCACCCGCGGATTCTTCGAGAATCTGATTGCTTCGGGAACCACAACCTGTCAGGCATTCACGACCATATCCGCGGTTGCCACCGAAGAGTTCTTTGAAGAAGCAACTCGGCGCAACATGCTGGTTCTCGGGGGATTGACTGGTATGGACCGCTTTGCGCCTCCCGACTCTATGGACAGCGCCGAAAACTTCTACAAGGATAGCAAGCGTTTGATTGAGAAATATCATCGCAAAGGAAGAAATCTTTATGCCATCACGCCGAGGTTCGCGCTCGGCGCCACTCCAGATTTGATGAAAGCATGTCAACGCCTGAAGCAGGAGCATCCCGATTGTTGGGTAAACACTCATATTTCCGAGAACCCGTCGGAAATCCGAGGCGTGAAAGAATTCCATCAATGTCAGGATTATCTCTCCGTCTACGAAAAATATGGTCTGGTTGGCAAGAAATTCTCTGGCGGCCATGGCGTTTGGTTGTCCGATGCCGAATTCCGTCGCGTTGCTAGAGCCGATGCTTCGATCACCTTCTGTCCACTCTCGAATCTGTTCTTGGGCAGCGGTCTGTTTAGACTCGGTCGCGCCACTGATCCGGATCATCGCGTTAGACTTTCGTTTGGTACCGATATGGGCGGCGGCAATCGTTTCTCGATGATCAACGTGCTTGACGAGGCGTACAAGGTCGGCATGGTCAACAATACGTTGCTCGACGGCAGCGTCGATCCGCGCTGGGAAGACCCTGAGGAGTCTGAGCGGAACAAGCTATCGCCTTACAGGGCATTCTATTCAGTTACCCTGGGGGGTGCCCACGGTCTGTATATAGACGACCGCATCGGAAACTTCGAGCCGGGCAAAGAAGCAGACTTTGTTGCACTCGATTGGGAAGGCGGTCAAAGAGCCATGGTCTGGCGCGGGTCCCTCTTGGTCGGCAAGAAAGGGCCGACCACAATGCAAGAGGCGACGGATCTGTTGTTCTCAATCATGGTAGTTGGGGACGACCGCAACGTCGACGAAACATGGATCATGGGTAAACAAGCGTACAAACGATCGTGGTAAAGACTGCGAAGGAACCTGCGCCGGCAGAGTCGCTACCCCCTATAAACCCGTGGAAATCATGGACAAAACGATCACTGTAAAACATCTGCAGAGTTGGAGATTTGACCTAATCCACCGAAATCCGACAAAAGAAGAGAGATCCAATGACTGAAACAGCCACAAGTGATGTCGCTGCACTAGTAACAAGGTTGGAAACGACTGACGATTCGGATACAGCACATCTGACTACTTGGCTCGTAAAACTGCTGATGTCTGGCGCAAAATTTCCCGGGTTCATGAGTGGAGAAATTATACCGCCGAGCACCCAGAATAAAGATTGGACTCTGGTACAACGATTCACCAACACCGATCAAGCAAAAGCCTTCAAACAATCAGATAGACACCGCGAACTTTTGAAAGAAGTCTCCGACACCAAAACAGTCAGCCCTTTAAGCGAAATAACTAGGGACGCTCCGACTTCCGGCAACGTAGGAACTGCAATCGTTACCGATATCAAACCCGGCATGGAGGACCAGTACTTCGCCTGGGAAGAAAACATCCAGACCGCACAGGCAAGATTTCCCGGCTATCGTGGCAATTACTTCCAGCCACCGGCGTCAGGCTCACACGCAAAGTGGATTACACTCGTCCGTTTTGACACGCCTCAAACACTGGAAAAATGGTTTGCCTCGGACGAACGCAAACAACTTGTGCTACAGGCGCAAAATTTTGTCACTGCAACTCAGTTCAAAACTATGAAAAGCTCGTTCCCTGGCTGGTTTCCCACCGACGAAACAGGAGAACCGCCAGCGAACTGGAAATCAGCAATGCTCGTGTTGCTCGGATTGTTTCCGACCGTCATGCTGGAAATTCGTTTTCTAGCCCCGTTGATTAAAAGTCTCCATCCCTCTCCAGCTAGTTTCTTGAGCCTTGTTTTGAGCGTGGCCGTCACCACCTGGGGCACGATGCCGGTATTCATCCGAGCTTTCCGTTGGTGGCTTTTGCCCAAGAAAGAGTCGCGCCAGATGGTCAACATCTATGGAACGGCCCTCGTCATTGTTTTGTTCGTCGCCGAAATCGCAGCGCTCTGGAGCCTGCTGCCTGAGCAAATCTGAACCGTCGTCGATCTGGTGTGTGTGACTTTATGAAAGATCATAGCCGTCGCGAACAAGATGCTCAAGATAACATGGTTCATGCTGACCAGACGAGAACCGTACGAGTCCAGAAACGAGAAACGCTACCAGCAAAAACTTAACTCAGTCGCAGCGTGAAAGAACAATCCACTGGCAACAGAACCCCAAGGATCACCAGCCTAGACCACAACATCTTTCATGAGTGTGCGCACCATTAGACCCACACACACTGAAACGGTAGCTGTTTGCTGTTAGGGGAAGTATCGAGTCAGGCCTGGCAAAGGCAAATGAGCTAGTTGACTCCTTTACAGCGATGAAGTCAAAACGGACCGGGTTTGTAGATTTGGCGATCTTCGAGATAGGCGGTTCGCCTGGCATCGACGTCACTGCTTTCTCAACTTTGCTAGCGGCTATCGGAACCCTCGTTACGGCGCTCTTGATCTATTGGCAAATCCGAAAATCGGCTCAAAGTACGCTTGGGGATCTCATCCTAAGATTTCATAATGATTTCTTCTTTCGCAGAAGGAATTCAGAAATCATCAGGGCAATTGAAGAGCATCAACCTGTGCTGAAGGGGAACGGAGGGAAATTTGATGACGAGGACCTCGATGATTTTCTTGGAATCATTGAGCTCTTAGATCTGTATATCAAGAAGGGTCTTCTTGAGAAGAAGATGGTCGATGACATGTTTGGCTACTATATCGTTGTATCTTATGAAAACAAGGAGATCCGAGATTACATTGACTTGATCCGAAAAGACATGAAGGATGCGGACTACTACAGTGGAACCGAATTCTTAGCCAAGGAATTTGGGGCCAACTGAAGTCCTGATTTTGCTTTGATTCTTTGGTTAAACCGTCGTCGTTCGGGCATTTGAAAGTGTGTGTGTGGGTCTGGTGGTGCGGGCAATCGGATTTGAACCTGCAAAAACGGTGCACGCACCTATAATCGACGTTAATCTGGAAACGATTTTTCCGATATTTGCCAGACCGTGGTCTGGAACCGTTGATGTGGCGGGTCCGGAGGGATTTGAACCTTGTCGGCCACTGTTGTGGTTCTCGACCTTCGGGTCTCCCTCGGGCTGTTAAGAGCTTCGGCCTTGGCAAACACGTGCCCAATCCGCCGCTCTACCTGGCTGAGCTACGGACCCACCCGGAAGCTTCTGAAAGTTTCCTCACAAATTAAAGCCTTGTTCGCACAAAGGCCAACCCAGAGCGGTTCACGTTGGGGAAGCTAGTCTTCATCGGTTTAGGGCTGCACGACGAACATGGCATGTCACTTCGAGGCCAAACGGAAGCAAAATCGTGCGCCCGTCTCTTTGCGGAATTCTACACCAGTGTAATGCCCGGCCTAAACCTAGAGAACCTGAAGAAGATTGTTGGCAAATCTGTGCGGGTACTCTCGCGCCTTGAGGTTGAAGAAAGGGCTGAGCAGGTGATACTGTCCAAGGCTAAGGCGGAAAAGGTTGGGTTCCTGGTTCCAGGGGATCCTATGATTGCGACCACACATGTTGACCTCCGGTTACGCGCACACAAGGCAGGGATTCGAACCAGCATAATCCACGCGGCGTCGGTTGGGTCCGCGGCGGCAGGTGTGACAGGGCTGCAATCTTACAAGTTTGGGAGAACTGCAACAATCCCTGCTTCTTGGCAGGGGGAATTTCCTGAAAGCGTCTACCTAGCCATCAAACGCAACTTATCTTCAGGGCTTCATTCGCTTGTGCTCTTGGAAGTGGATGCTGAAAACGAGCGCCACATAAGCATCCCCGAAGGCCTGAAACAACTCTTGGCCGTCTCAAAGGGAAAATCAGAAACCGCAATAGTACCCGAAACGTTGGTTGTGGGAGTATCCCGTCTCGAAGCGCCCGACATGCAGGTAAAAGCTGGCACCGTCGAAGAACTAATCCAGATTGACTTCGGGGATCCACCGTACGCCGTCATATTCCCAGGTGAACTCCATTTTGTGGAAGCAGAAGCCCTCGAACTATTCTGCGGTGCACGCAAAGAACTGGTGGCTGGAAAAGCATGAGCAACATGAGCGAAGACCCAGCGGAACGCGCCAGCAGGTACATCACAATCCTAGAGAAAGCTCTCCTGCAACATAGCCCACTGAAAGAAGGCACGATGGTCGGAGAAGCTGGCATTATGAAGGTCTCAGACGCCATACACCGCTACTTGCAGGACGCACGATTCTATATCGACAACGGTAAACCCACAACATCTCTAGCATCAATCGCATACGCTGAAGGCCTACTTGACGCATTGAAATTCCTAAACCTCACCAAGACCATTGAGTCAGAAACCCAATAAGCCCATTAGTCAAGGGTTTGTTTCCACCGTGAAGATACTCGTGACGGCTGGGACACAATGAACTCAGAGAACCTGAAGCAGTACATCAAAACGGCCTACCTCTTGCAGCTCAGGCATGGCCCCTTCACCCAGGAAGAATTCGAAATATCGGCTGAGGTAACTGAGCTTCAACATCTCCTCAACCTAGGGTATTTGGCGAAACATGACAGTGGCGAAGTCCGCTACTCGTTGACAGAGAAGGGCCGCAGCCAAATCAAAGTAGTTCTGGCTGGTGGTGTTTACGATGTGCTTCACCTAGGCCATTTGGCGGCACTTTACGAAGCTAAGTCTCTTGGTGATCTGTTGGTTGCCGTTGTTGCGACGGATATTACGGTTGAGATGTTGAAGGGGCGAAAACCCCTGTTTCCGGAAAAGGATAGACAGGCGCTGGTCGAAGGCCTGAAGCCCGTTGATAAGGCGATCTTAGGGTACGAGGACGTGGGGTTCGGTTTTGAGCAAGTCTTGACGGAGGTCATGCCAGACATAGTTGCCTTCGGCTATGACCAAGAGAACCTAGAGAAGACGGTGCGCGAGATCATTGAAAAGCGCAACTTGAAAGTTCAGATAGTGAAACTTTCAAAGTTCGACCACGAGAAATTTGCGAGTTCCTCATCGGTAAGGCGGAAGCTCTCTGAAGAACTCCGTTAGCCGCCCAGTCGGCTGCGATTGAACCTGGGCTGACGTTCAATCTTAGCGCCCATGGTGTACGGGTGATGACATTTACTCATCGAATGTGTATGCTGGCCAGCACATTCGGACTCGAAGAGCTCCATCGTTTCCAATGAGAGTACGTTGAAGTCAGGTAGAAGCTGTTTGCGGAACTGAGGTAAACGCCCTGACTTTGATTGGGTCGCCGTCTTTTGCGTGCAATGCCTTTCGCAAGTATTCGGGTGCGATGAGTTCAACCACATCGCCTGAATAATGGGTTCTAACGGGGGAGATTAGCGCGCAATCTATTTTGTCGGCAACTTTTCCGTGGAAACACTTTGCTGGGCCGAAGCTTCTCTTCCCGTCGGTGAAACCTTCGATGAGTACGAATGGTGAAGCCTCAAGCATACGTACTTCCTCTTGGTCCTCTTTCCGCACTCGAAGATTCAGTGTTCCAGGGTAGGGTTCAAAGCCCAGTTTCTCTATGAACTGTTTCACATAACCCTCCTGGTTCATGTAATAAGCCCCTTCGCCCAAACCGGAAAAGACGGCGCCTTCGAATACGATTTCGGTTTTCTTCATCTCGAAAGCCCGCTTTAGGGTGAGGAACATATTATCTAGATGTTTCACGCCGCCAGCCGTAATCTTGATTGATTCCCGCCTGCCGAGTCGGACGCGGTGAATCAAACCCATCTTTTCAAGTTCAATCAAATGCCGGGAGGCCGTTTGTTGGGATGCGCCAAGAAGTTTTGCAAGCTCGGTTGTCGTGAATATGACTTCGTCCGGGTAAGCGCCCACCTCAATTAGTTTGTAGAGCGTGATCAGGAGGCTGGGTTTGATTTCTTGAGGAGCCATCTTTGCTTACTCACTTCATCGTGGGCGAAGTTGATGGGTGCGGGGCCGCGAGGTGTGAGACAGTGTTTAACAATTTCCACGGCATCCCTTAAGGATACTTTGTGTCCAACACTAACATAGATGGTTTTCCCACTATGGGGTAATTGCACAAGCTGAGCAATAGGATAACCATCGCTATCTATCACTTCCTTACCCTGCACCCAACCATAAAGCAGGCTCTTCGCCACACCAATTGTAGGCCGGTTCAAAGCCACGCCCACCAGGCAGGCTAGACCGAACTTTCGGGGATGAGCTAGCCCATGTGCGTCAACCAAACAAACGTACGACTTAACTCTCAACGCGCGAATTGTCCGCAGGACAGCCGGCCCTTCCCTAAATGCAAGCAATCCTGGAATGTAGGGGAACCTAGTCCGTTCTTTGAGGAATTTGGTTGCGAGAAGCTCTAGGCTATCGTAGTCAACTAGGGTAGCCGCCGACACGGTCGTTTTATTGAAGTAGGCATCGCAACCCACCAAGCGAGTAACCTCCTTCGGGAGGTCGCTGGTTTGACTGACGAGTGGCGCGAGTTTCTTCTGAAGGGCGATGGCTGCGCGGGGAGAGATTCTGCTGGGAATGCGAACTGGCATTTCAACCGCGTTTGGCGGCCTTGCCACCAGAAGCAAGTTTGCGCTCTACGCTGCGCAGTGCTTTTTCCAAGGAGACCCGCCGCAGATCAGTCGCGACATCGCCACGTGTAGCCTCCAATATCCTCCGGTCCGCGTCGAGTTTTCTTCGAAAGTTCGGGAGGATAGATGTTCGGTCGAGGGACATGAGCTCCTCGTACAAGCCCTCCATCTTAGTGAGCAGGTTCTGCGCTACGTCCACGTTCCCGTGCCTGAGCGCGTCGAGAATCATTCGCCGCATTTCGCCGAGGAAATCCAACATGCCAAGAAGGTAGGCTGTGCTACTAGTCCCAACTTCGCGCATGGAGGCTATTGTGCCGTTCTTTTTCAGATGAAAGAGAAGCTTCGCTTCCGCATACTCTTGGAAGGCCACGAGAACTTGCCCGAACTGCGGCAGCTCAGTGTGGGCTGTGAGGAGGTTTTGGAGTTCGTCGAGTGAACGTTTTGCTTCGTTGAGGGTTTTGGTGGCTTCACCAAGCTTTCCGCGATGGACTTGAACTATCGCCCAACTGCATAGCCTCGTCGCGTTTCGGGTTAATGTTTGAAGTTTTTCTCTCGCCTTATCGTAGGAAAGCAACTCGGCCTGAATTTTTTCGCTGTCGCTCTTCGAGAGCATAAAGCTTGCTGGCCGTCCGCAAAGAAGCTTCGTGAACTTGGTATGCGTGGTGGTTACTTGGCGGGTAGTTCTTGTTCTTCACGGATACCGGTGTTGGTTATCACGAGCATGTCGAGGCCTTCACCGCTACCTATGTCGCGCGCAGACGCAGCCTTCACCGCCTTCCGTGCGAGGCTCTTCCCTTCTTCAATGGACATGCCCTCCTTGAATTCGGTTTCAAGAAGGCCCATGGCAATTTCCGACCCTGAGCCTACTGCTGTAAACTTGTCCTCGATTACTGAGCCCAACGGGTCGAGAACGAACAACCTGGCTCCGCCCTCGTCGATTCCGCCAACGATTGTTTGCGTTATGTATGGGAAGTAGCGTCGCTCGAAGAGCATGCTGCCCATCAGCTTAGCAGCCGTATGGACCGTGACGCTTTGCTCGCGTTCGTAGGTGTAGAGGTTTAGGTAGGCGCCTACCTCGCGTGTTAGAATTTGCATGTCGGCAACGATGCCGGCGCATGCTGCGCCAATCTTGTCAGCGATCTTGAAGACTTTCTTACCGCTTTTGCTCATAACGAAATATCCGTATGTGACACGTCGTTCGGCCGCTAATATCACGCCGTCTTTACAGACGATACCGACGGTTGTCGCGCCTGGAAGGTAGTATTCACTCAATCAGAAACACCAGTTCGGAAAACCCCACGCGAGCGGACTAATAAGGTATTGCAACTCTCAAACCTAGTCACACTCAAAGTTAACGTAAACCACATCCCACCCTAACAGAAAACAAGCACCAAATCGACGCTCAGTAATAGATTCTACAGAAGAGGCAGAACCATCTACCGTTTGACCATTGCGTGCATCCGCCGCATCGGGCGCATTTGGGGCAATTGCGACGGGAAGATTCAGGGTACAAAGCTATCGCCTTTCTAGGGGGCTTCTTGAAGAAAAGCTTGCGGTACGTATTTGTTCATTTATTTTTCGAGTAGGCTTGAGAAGAAGTCGTGGTGTTCTTCTTCGTCCTCTTCTATCTCTTCAAAGATCTCTTTTGTGGCCGCGTCGCCTTCCTTTTGTGCCTGTTCCATGATTTCCTTGTACAGGGCAATTGTTTCTAGCTCTGCTTTGACATCGGATTGGATCATTTCTTCGAGGGTGTTTCCAACGAAGATGGGGGCGGGCTGTATTGTTGGCTTAGCTCCCAAGTACCAGAGCCTCTCCGCAATCTTCTCGGCATGCTTCATTTCTTCGATCGCGGTTTCCTCGAATCCTTTGCTGACCGCGTAGTGCTCAATTCCTTTCCACTGGATATGTTGCCACATGTACTGAATTATGGCTTGAAGCTCTCCAGCAATTGCTTTGTTCAACATGTCAAGAAGTTTCTGGCTAGCCAACGCTCTCTAAACTCAACACCCCCTGCGCTAGTCAGGGTTTTAAGCTGACTTGACAACAACCAATTTCGAGACCAATATCCACATCACCAACACCTAAACTAGCCACATAGGTCAGGCTGAAGATGGTTCATCCTCTCAGGAATATTCTCAACAGGCTTCGCTGGGACGAAAAGGAGAACCCTGAGGATTACGTGATCACGTACCGCCACCGGGGCGTGCCAGGCGACGCGAAGCAGATCAACGCATCCAGGATTCGAACGCTTGGCAAATCCTATTTTACAATACAGGAAGACCCTGCGGGTGAAGAATCATTGATCCCGTTCCACAGAATCTTAGAGATACGCAATACGCGGGACGACTCGATTCTTTGGGTAAGCCGAAAAACCAGACCCTAATCATCTCAACCCATCAATTCCCCAAGGCTCTTGGAGATGATTCTGACGTGTTCTAGTGGCATAGGCTAGGGTGGATCCACCCATCAAGGGGTGGTGCCAAACGGTGCCAAGCGAAGGCAACAAACGGCCTATTTCCTAACAGACAAGGCGTTTAGAACACGAAAATCGATCTCGGCTGTTTTTGCCGCGATTAAAAGGCAGGTTATTAGGCCTAAATCACACCCGTTGACTTTCAAAGGAGTCACGATTTGTTCTCGGGTAGTTATTGCGGCTTCTGCGGTCAACCACTAGAAGGCCCGCTCAAAATGTGCAAGAACTGTGGAAACACCATGTGCGAAGCCTGCCTGACGGAACATGAGAAGACATGCGGCAAGACATAGTAAACCAGTAAGACCCGTTCAGAACACCATTGAAGTCAAAACGAACACGCAGAATTGATGTCTAGCATATGTTATACACGGGCCAACCGAAAAGTAACAAACATAGATGAGAGCCAATAACTGTTGGCGACCCGAAACTTGCCAGAACAGAGAACCCTCGTCAACGAACTTGCCCAGTTCGTAGTTGGAACCTCGTTCCAAATATTGTCCTCAGCGGCCAAGCAGGAGCTAAAGATTCGAGTGCTGGACGCGCTTGGTTGTGCAATCGGCGCCCTTGAAGGCGAACCAATACGAATGCTCCAAGCGCAGCTAGATGACTTTGGTGGAAAACCGCACTGCACGCTCATTGGCGGAGGAAAGACAGCCCCGGACCTCGTCGCACTATACAATGGAGCATTGATCCGGTATTTGGACTTCAACGACAGCTACCTAGCCAAGGGGGAGACTTGCCATCCGAACGATAACGTTGGCGCCGTGCTAGCCGCCTCAGAGTACGCGAAAGCGAAGGGAAGCGATTTCCTGCTCGCACTAGCTGTAGCCTACCAAGTGCAATGCCGCCTCAGCGACGTAGCCCCAGTACGAAGCAAAGGCTTCGACCACACAACACAGGGATCCTACGCTGCAGCCGCAGGAGTCTCCAAAGCTTTGGGCTTAGATGTTGAGAAGACGGCGAATGCGATCGCTATCAGCGGCACGGCGCTTAATGCGCTTAGAGTAACGCGTACAGGGAAACTTTCACACTGGAAAGGGTTAGCCTACCCCTTCACCGGCTTCGGCGCCACCCACGCTGGATTCTTGGCCATGCGTGGCATCACTGGGCCGCCGGAGGTTTTTGAGGGAAACAAAGGCTTCATGGAATCGATTGCGGGAAAATTCGACATTGACTGGTCGAAGGAGAACCTAGAACGAGTTACACGGAGCATACTGAAGAAGTACAATGCCGAGGTTCATTCACAATCTTCGATTGAAGGCATCTTAGAGCTTAAGGGAGAACAGGGCTTCAAGCCGGAAGAGATTGAAAAGCTCGAGATAGAGGTCTTCGACGTAGCCTACAATATAATCGGCGGGGGTGAGGAGGGGGAGAAGAAACATGTGCGAAGGAAGGAAGAGGCCGACCATAGCCTCCCTTACATTGTCGCCGTAGCGATCCTAGATGGAACTGTAATGCCTGAACAATATTACCCTGACAGAATCACGAGGAGCGATGTTCAGAACCTTCTGCAAAAAATCAGCGTCAAGCCTAGAGAGGATTACAGTCAAAGATTTCCGAATGAAATGCCGTCCCACTTGGTAGTTCATCTCAAAGGCGGGCGGATCGTTGAGAAAGAGAAACGAGACTACGAGGGCTTCTTTACGCGCCCCATGCGCTGGGAGAGGGCAGTGGAGAAATTTGACAGCCTAAGCGCGCGCTATGTTGACAAGAATTTGCGAAAGCAAATCGTGGATTGTGTGCATCAAATGGAAGACCTATATGTCACAGACCTCACGAAGCTGCTCGCAAATATTCCTGACCCCAAACGAGGAAAAACAGTTGAGTAGCAAAGCATTTTCCTTTATCAGAATGAACGAACGACCTGGAAAGCCACGAACAAAAGGCGTCACTGAGATTCGCGGCCCCTACTACACCGTGATGGGGAAGCGCTACCTCGAAGACATTCTGGAAACAATGGGCGAGTACGTTGACGCCCTGAAGTTCGCAGCCGGATCATTCAGCCTCATGAAACGGGACGTGCTCAAGGAGATTATCGACACAGCGCACCGGTACAACGTACTGGTCTCGACAGGCGGGTGGATTGAGTACGTTCTGACGCAGGGCCCTGAAGCGGTGGAACGCTACGTTAAGGAATGCAAGGATGTGGGCTTCGACATTATCGAAATCTCCAGCGGCTTCATCACAATACCCGTCGACGATTGGGTTCAGCTTGTGGAGTTAGTGAAGAGGGCGGGGTTGAAGCCGAAGCCTGAGGTGGGAATTCAGTTCGGTTCCGGCGGGGCCACATCAATCGCAGAACTCGAGGCTGAGGGAACGAAGGACCCAGCTTGGGCAATCTCGGAAGCGAAACGTTTCCTTGATGCAGGCGCCTACATGATCATGATTGAATCAGAAGGAATCACAGAGAATGTAAAGACTTGGCGCACCGACGTGCCGCCGAAAATAATTGATGCATTAGGGTTGGATAAGGTTATGTTCGAAGCCGCCGACCCCGAAGTGTTTGGCTGGTACATCAAGAACTACGGACCTGAAGTGAACCTGTTCGTCGACCACAGCCAGATCGTCCACCTAGAAACGCTGCGCAGAGGAATCTGGGGAACAAAAGACCTGTGGGGCAGAGTGCTAACCTACAAGGGCCCCAAGAAGTAAACGCGTTAAGACAGAGCCTTTCCTCAGTTGGGTCGGCACCGCAAGCGCCGTAACGCGGGACCTCCTCACACTCGGCCTTGCGCAATACGTGAATATCTACTCGTTAGGGAACAACAGCCAAAATCCATCTTCGGCAATCAACTGCAGAAGGCTGCTTCTGAAGCTAAAGCGAAGGCTTCCCGCAAAAAGGTGTCGAGAATATTCTATACACTACTGGGGGACGGTGAAATATCCTGGTGTCAGCCTTCATTGCACTGCAGGGCCATTCAGCGGCCCGTCTAGGCATTCTTGAAGCTTGGGAGTACTTCTCGCGCGAAAAGTTCGATTTCCGGGGCCAACTGCAAACCGACTCGGTTCGCTCAGCTTTCCTGACGGGTCATTCCCGGATTCTTATGATTACTAATGCGAGCATTATGACCGTGACAATTACTAGTATAACTAGTAGGCTTCGGTTTCTCTCCCATATGACGAAATTCGCGTTAAGTCGCGTGAAGGGGCCGCGTGACCTGAGCATCCGAAAGAGTATGGCGGCCTCTTCTCTCCTAAATACTCCATTGTCCACTCGAATCTCACCGGTCACGCTCTTCTCGAATCTATGGTGCCCGACCCAGAAGGGATTCGAGTATTTGCTGCTCAGCCACAAATCGAATTCCTCTTGCAGCATTGACATGCTTCCACCTAGCTGATCTGGATGGTTATGTAGTAGAGTTTCACAACCCCGGCATTAGAGACGAGCACGCCGAAGCTGAGGTCACCGTTCGGCTCGGTCCAATAGTAGACTTCCGTCACGCCGTACTTCTGGCCATAGCTGGTGATGAAATTATTCACTGTGGCATTAACAGAGGTCCATTGGGTTTCGTCAGTGTAGGTGATGTTTGCGATTCGAATCTCCACGTTCGCGTTGATGCTGGTTGGGTTGACTAGTGAGTATCCTTTGTTCGTGAATAGCGAGTTGAGCTTCTTCTCACGTTCCGCCGATCCCAATATGGTGGGAATTCCTCCGGATATGGCGTAGTATGCTTGGGATGAGTCTGCTCCAACCGCGACCCTGGCTCCTGTTGTCGCGTCGACGACCGTGACGAAGGCCATCTTTGTAATGACGGCATTTTCGACTTGCGTGTTGATATAGACTGGAATGAAGTAGTAGAGGTGGTCTCCGATGAGGTACAATAGGATGTTTCCAAGTCGGTAGTTCGGCAGCAGCGTTAACTGCTGGCGTACATAGTCGTCGGTTTCAACGGCCTGCAGCGCAGCGGAAGGCCCAATTAGTTGGGTTGTCGAATTGGATATTCTGTAAAGGTTCAACCTTCCAAGCTGATCGGTGCCATAGGCTATGTACATGCCAGCGAGGTTGCGGCCTGGGGATGCCTGATACTCTACAAGCTGCATTCCTACGAAGTCAACTCGATTCCCTGAACTCAATAGCACGTAAAGTACCTCTGTGGCTTCTGGCCGCTCGTAGAAGTCAGAACCTGATCTCCAAACGAATGGGTCGTTCACATGATATGTGAAAGAGACATCAAGCTGTCCCGGCAGGTTTTGGGTTCCGAGCAAGTCCTCAGGATAGCGTAGTTGGTTGACGAGCCAGTCCGGCGGCGCTTTCCATGACGAGTAGTATTGTCTATAGAAGTCGACTAGAAAGCCATCCGGTTTAGCTATGACGTATGGGTACATGCGGCCGTCTTCTATATCGACCAAGACCACTCCGAAGAATCGGAGGTAGTTGCTGCCGGAGAATCCAGAGTGAATTGGATAGTCCGTGTAGACTTGGACGAGGTAGTAGATTCGGTTTCCGTCTGTGACAAGGTAGCTTGCGCTGTCGGTCGTCAGCCCATCGATGAGGAAATCCTGGATTCTCTGATGAACATCTCGGTTATGAAGCATCATGATTTGGTCTTGGGGAGGAGTGAAGGCGAAGCCGACTTGACCTTCTTTCACAAGGAACCATAGAGCCCTCTGCCAGCCTGAGAGAACATAGTCAGGCTCTCCGGTGTAAGACGCGTTTCCTATTTCCTCGACTCCTCTAACATGCACGTAAACGTCGTCGGTGAGACTCTCACCGTAGTAGATTGGGGGTTCCGACTTAACTCCGAATGCCTGCTGGACCGAAACGTAGTCGCCCGTGTGGCTGTCGATCACGACTATTCTGGCGGCGTGAGTGTAGATGAGGTGATGGCTGATCCAGTCGTCGGCTGGATAGTTGATTGTTGTGGGGGCAACCCAGTATTCGTGGCCGTTGAGGTAGATTATTTGCGAATCGCTCAACTGCATCCAGTTGACGCCTATCTGATTCTTCATTTTCGTGTAGGACGCGTCGTGATCCCATTGTCGAACCAGCGATACGATCGTGCTGGTGTTTCCGGCGGGGAGACTTGAGAGAGGTTCCGTCGTTACGTTTTCTAAACCCGCGGCCCATCGTGTGACCTGAATCTCCTTCATAGTCATAGGCTGCCATTCATAGTCAACCCAGTTGTTGTTCCAGTTTAGCGAGTAGCCGACCACAAAACCCAAGTTTACAATGAGTATGGCTAACAAGAATAGCCCCATGAGGTAGACAAGCCATCGTTTTCGACGCGCCATGCCTATTGTTCGTCGAATAACTCCGAACTGAAAAGAAGCCGCGATGGCCAAGAAGCTAAAGAAAACGGTGACAGCGATCAGGTAGTCGTTGGGCGTCGCAATGTTCATAGACCAATAGGGTGCATCGAAGATCGCCACCAGCACAGCTAGAGTGAGAATGAGGAATAGATCTCTCCCCCACGCATTCGTCTTGAGTTGAGCGAAATCGCGGACGAGCATCAAAATGAGTCTGAGGACTGCCACGAGTACGACCGCAGAGACGACGTTGAAGATGAGGGCGTACTGCACCTCCATAGTAGGCATCAACGCAACAAGTTCAGTTCCGGAAGCAGAAGCCAACGGGAGCTGAAAGACCCTCAGGACTTCGCCCCAGTTACCCAGCCCGCTCTGGAGCATCGTGACTACCATCGTCAGGTTGCCAAGGCCCGGTATCCCGTTCGCCGTCGCGATAATCCAGAAGGCGACAGCCCACTTTGCTATCTGCCAAAACAACCATGCAACCCTGCCAGGGCCGAGCGAGACTGCATCTTCCTCCCCTCTAACACGCGCGAATGCTCCTCCCAACGCAGAAAGCCCCTCAAAGAGATGGCTCCTTCTGGGAACCGGGTTGATGAAGAGAAGTGCGAGAACACCGGCGACGATGAATGTGTTATTGTGATAGAAGTTTATCGCGAACCAGTCGAGGCCTGCCTTGGAAGCATACATGGACTGGAAAACGACCCAGTCTAAGTAAACTGACAGCCCATAAACGGTCACACCAATGGAAACTAATGCTACAATAATCCAGCCGACCAACCCGAAAAGACGCGGAGGCGGCCCAGATCGTTCCATAGATTCCAACCTGCCGTTTACGAATACTTCGCTAGTATCAACTACTGGAACAACTATTCAAACCATCGCATCCTGGTATGTCGTAGATCCTTCAAGTGAAGCTTGGGAGCACTTCTCGCGCGAAAAGTTCCATTTTTGATTCGTCTCGAACCTTGGTTCCAAAGTTTAGCACATGGTAGCTTACGCCCGCATGATTGTACGCTTCGATTCGATTGGTTACTTCTTGAAGGTCACCGACCAGCGCCCATTCTTTCAGTTCATCAGTCTCACTATGTAGCGATTCCGCGATATTCTTTGCCATAGACTCGGCTTCGTTCTTGCTCTTGTCAACTATCACCATCAAATGGGACGCAACCTTAACTTGTTCAGATGCTCTTGCGAACTGCTTGCATGCTTTTGCCAAACGTGGAACGCCCTGTTTGTACTCCTCGACGGTGTAGTCTGTGGGGATCCAACAATCTCCGAATCGGGCCGCCCTAGTTATTGCTTGGAACCCATTACCCCCTATCCAAAGTTGTGGGCGAGACTTCTGTACAGGTTGGTACTCCATTTTCACTCCTGGTATGTCATAGAAATCTCCTTTGAAGTCAACTTTGCCAGTTTCCCAGGCTTGGCGGATTATTTGTAAGCATTCGTCTGTGACTTTGCCCCTATTCTCGAACGGGATCCCCGTAGCTTTGAACTCGTCTTCCCTCCATCCCACGCCGACCCCAAGAACAAAGCGGCCCTCTGATGTTCTATCCAGAGTCGATGTTAGTTTGGCAGTAATTAGTGGGTGGCGAACTGGAACGACGTAGATACACGTGCCTAACTTGACGCGGTGCGTAAACGCTGACGCATACGCTAGGGCAGGTAACGGCTCGACCGTATTCCGCGTGAGTCCATCCGCTAACCAAACCGAGTCAAAGCCCCACTCCTCGACCTTCCGGCAAAGTTCGCCGAATTTTTGAGGGCTCTCCGAAAACCCTGGCAGGTGTACTCCGAAACTAGTCAACTCTTTCACTACTTCCAGTATCTGCTAGATTCTTCCTTAAAGTCGTCCGCCTGCATCACAATCTAGGGATAGGTTGATACAAATGCAAGTCTGTGGCATAATGCGCAGGAGCGTAGCTGATTGGCTACTTGGCATGAGTTGAAGCCAGGCGATGAAGTAGAGCTGGAAATCAAAGAAACCTCCCGCTTAGGTGAAGGAGTAGGGCGCGTAAATGGCTGCATAGTCTTCGTAAAGAACGCAAAACCAGGGGACAAGATCAAGGCCCGAATAACAAGCTGCGCAGCACGCCACGCACACGCCGAAATCATAAGAAAGCTGTAGACCTGGCCCCACCCTTGATTGTGCAACCTAGCAGGTGGGAGTAACCCAACACAAGACAAAAGCGTCTACTTGGTAGAAATGCGGAATATTCGTCCTTTTTGATTTCTCCTCTAAACCATGTTAAATTCTGGTCTAAAGGCTCAGCTGTATAGGCTGAGAGCTAAGGCCAAGCCGAAAAACACGACCGTTAACCCAAGATTGATGATATACCATCGTGGCAACCATCTTCCTCGAAGGTAGTATCCCCCACCCCAAGAGGTCCAATCTTCAGGCTTAGGCCACGTACCAGCGAAATGGTACCAGGCAATGTCTTCTCCAACCGGGAGGTACGTCCACAATCCAAGACTTGACAGAACCCCTGAGACGTTCGTACTGAACACCAAAACCACCAAGGGTATCGCTGAAAACAAGCCGAACATGATGATATGGTAATTCGCGAAGTGGTTGAAAAATCGCAGCTTGAGATGCTCTGCGGGGGGAATGTAGCCGTGCTCGATGAAGCCATACAGATACGCGAACAGGAATCCTAGTAAGATCACGATCACGACTCTAAGAAAGGCTTCTAGCATCTAGCTTTCTCCTTGCAGCCTTCGCTACCATCGGCTGCTATTTTATTGCTGCCTTGAAATCGCTCGTCAACGTCAGGCCTTCAATCCGATTCCTTCAACGCTGATTCTTCCTGGTTCATTCAACGATCCTTCAATTTGGAACTTAACGCCCGCTAGAATCTCGGACACCTTGATGTTGGTCAGTGTGTGCGTCGTAATTGCCGAGACTTCAATTTCAGATCGTCCTTCGGCCACAGCCAGGTATGGAATGATCATGTCACCCATATGCCGGTCTAGGGCGGCTTTGGAATCGAATTCTTTGAGCAATTTACTTGCGGCTTCGTCGCCTACTCGTTCTGCAGGCTTTCCTCTTTCACCAATGCTATCGGCGCCGAGAATAGAACCGTTTGTGAATCTCATGGCTAGCGCTATGCCGCTTCCCGGAGCGAGGTGCGGGTCTTGGGTTGATGGATAGGTTTCAATGGCGATGTTTACCTCGTGAATACCCCTGACGCTCAACTTCTCCTTCGCAGCGTCTGCCTGTCTCTGCGCGACATGGCTGGGAAGTTTCACGCAGTGACTAATGCCTTTCACATCTGTCCCAACACCGCGTTCAAGAAGGTTAACTGCATTCAAGGTTCTGGGCGGGTCAACCAACATCGTTACGCGGCCGCCCCCCTTCGGATAATGTCCCCTTCGGTGAACCGTCAAAGTTGCTCCGTAACCCATCAACTGTAGTACCGGAAGCTCGACGAGTCGAACATAGTCGACCGTTGGGCTCCAAGGCACGTCGGTTCCTCCGATCAGCTCGAATTCAACTTGGCCCGGAGCGTAGGCGGCTGAGGGCATCACAGCCTGCAGGATTAACGGAACGCTACCAGCTGTTCCCACGTTGAAACTAAACCGGCCCGCTACATGACCGCGAGGCCTGAACATCAACTCCTTAGAACCTGGAAAAAGGCCCTCGGTTTCAGCACCTGCGACAGCTGCAACTGCTCGAACCGCCGTGACATGTTGAGCCTGTAATCCCGGGTTAGGCCGTTTATCTCGAATCTTCGTGATTCTGACCTCCTTATTCGTGAGAGCGGCCAGGGCAACGGTTGTGCGAACAATCTGGCCTCCACCTTCAAGCATATCACCGGCAATTTCGATCAATAGTCCGCGGCCTCCGTGCGCTCACTAGGATCGCTTCTTCACGAAAAAGAGTATTCTTTTCTATTGCTGATTCCAAAAACCTTGAAAAATCAATTGGGAAAGTATTGGCTGAGGCGGGGCTGAAACATCTCGTTACGAATGAGCACACTATTCCCAATCCAAGTTTTCTGCGGGATTATGAAATTGCTGCAAGCGTATTCTAGTGCTTGCTGGAAGCTGTCGAAGGTTGCGGGTTGTGTTCTGAGGGCGGCGCGTACGCTCTCCCTTACATTCCAGACGCCGACGGGAAGGATGTAGCCCGGTCGTGCTTCTCGGAGAACTAGGACTGCAGCTTGCCGCTGCACCTTCTCGAGTGCCTCAGCCGCGGCCAACCTGCATGAGTAGTAACAGCCTCCAATAGAGGCGTAGGTTGTCCTCCCCTCGTAAGCTTCATGATCCCCCATGATTGCGGGCACTGTTCCGTTCTCGTTCCACGCCGTTCCCGGGAACCAAGCTTCGATTGACTCGTACTCCCAATGTCTGGGCGACATTATAACTTCGTACACGTTATCGAGGTACCGGTAGGTGTAGACCTGGTACTTGTCGATGGATGGATAATTTTTGACCGCTTGAAGCAACCGTTTTGAGAGTGTGTCGTCGACGGCTGTGATGCTCCAGCGGGTTGGAACAATCTTCCTTTGCTTCTGTACGCCCAACATGCCGAGGCTTAAGGTGCGCTGTATCCGCGAAACCTCAATCCCATCCCTGTAAAGATCGAACATGCCATCCACAGCCAACTCATCCCCGTCATAATACACGGCCTCAAGCCGCCGCTCACCGGTGCTCGGTGAGACCTGTAATTTTTCAATTAACGCCGAAGGTCCGAACGGCTGCGTTTCGTCACTTAGGGTCACAGCCATCCTCGGTTTTTTACGAAACTTCGCATCAACATCAACCGATGCAGATGAAAGTGCTAGGTCGTGTAGGTCGAGCAAGTACGAGTTAGGGTCAACGGCATCGTGGACATCTAGCAACGATTTGCCGCGAATCAAACTGAACCTGAAGTCAATAATTGTTTGTATATCTTTGCCGAGCCAAAGTTCAGGGGTATCAAGAAGACGCGTGTCCCCTTTAGTTGGTGGAATTAATGGGCCAACGTAAATTCTTGGGTAACCAACATGGCCAACAAAAGCACCAGGGGGGCTCGACCCGTCAATCTCTGCCTTGCCCAAATTCGGGAGATGCCTAATCAGCAATTCCGCTTTTGATAAAATCGGGCAGGATGCTTTGCCGCAAAGCATGCGACTGCCGCGGCACTGCAAGCACATCGTGGAGGATGTTGTTGTGACGAAGGTAAGGGATTCATGGTTCTGTGCTGGGTCTAGGCCTGTTCTCTTCTGAATCCACTCAAGGTCTTGCAGTGAACCCAAGCCCATCAATACCAGGGGAGACTGATGGGACTATGTAATCAGGCAGAGAGGCTAATGAAACTAATCGTCCACCGCCGGCCCACAATTTATCTACATACCGAAACATACGGTGGGATAGTGGTGTGTGCGAGATGATTCGAATCACGTCCCAACGGAAGGACGGCGTCTGGTTCAGTTTGGCTGTGAATGAGAGGGATGAATTGGTGGCGTGCGCATTCTCGGACAGAAGCAAGAATGATGCTGAGGAATCAGTTATGGGTACGATTCCGCGATCTCAAATTGAAACCGCCGGTTCGGTCGACCCGAGCATATTCGAAGAGATCTACAGAGCATACTCTGGGAAAAGTACCGGGCAGCTCAAGTCCTTTGATTTGTCGAAGGTTTCTGAGTTCAGGAGAAAGGTCTACTCTCTCCTCCAGGCGATTCCTAGCGGCAAGGTGGCAACATATGGTGCCTTGGCGAAGAAGGTTGGCGGGAAGCGTTACGCTCGTGCAGTTGGGACTGCTGTGGCCACTAATCCAATATCACTAATCATTCCATGTCACAGAGTCGTACCAGCCTCGTTGAAGGTTGGAAATTATGGTATGCCTGGACGAAAACCTTCTGAAGGCGGCTATGTCAAGCGCGGATTACTCGAACGTGAAGGTGTAGTATTTAGCGGCGAAAAGGTTTCTGCAGAATCACTTTGGAAACCTGAGTGAAGATAAGAGTAGAGATCACGTTTCACTAAACGATTAGACCCGGAACTGTCTAGACTAAACATCTCATCACAGACTCGCGAACGCGGCGGTGGGTGAGAGCGTTCTCTTAATAGGCGGTTGAAGGCATGGAACGGAACAAACTCAGGATAGCTGAAACTTGGACAAACAACGCGGGTTGTTGATAGGGCGCTTTCAACCCTTCCACTTAGGCCACCTACACTGCGTCCAATACATACTGAATAAAATGTCCGAAGCTATCATTGTGATAGGGAGCGCCCAGTTCAGCCACACGTTACATAACCCCTTCACTGCTGGGGAACGGGTTACGATGATTCGCCTCGCCTTAGATGAGGTTAAGATTGAGCCATCCAAGTATTACCTGATCCCAGTCCGTGACCTTCGAATACACGACCTCTGGGTTTCACACCTCGTCTCCCAAACGCCTCGCTTCGAAGTTGTTTTCTCTAACGAACCTGTCACCTCACGCCTCTTCAAAGAAGCCGGCTTCCGCGTCGAACCTATACCCTTCTACGACCGGGAAACTTACTCGTCAACTGAAATACGCGAACGTGTAGTCAACGGCGAAAGTTGGGAGAAACTCGTACCTGCCTCGGTCGCAGCCTACATCAAGACCATATTTGGCGATGAAAGATTGAAGGAACTCGCGTTAAGCGACGAGCCTAAACACCACCGACGTGAACAACACTCCCAATTCTAACGCGAACCCTACTCGCCGCGCTAGCCTCTCGGCTGGCTATTTCGAGGAACCCATGGCTCCCGAAGAGGATTCCAAACTCTTTCCTCTTAAGGTCTGAATAGGTTCGGACAAAGCGTGCTGGAATCCGCTTCTTCTTGAATTTGAGCGAAACCTTATCCCCGAACCTTAGCTCCAACTTTTCGATGTGATTTGAGACATTGGTCACGATGTTTCCGAAGCCATCAATGTGAAATACTTCGCAAGTAATTGTCTTGCCATCGAACGTGGGTTGGGAATAGGATGGTCGCACGTAATCGGAAATCTCAGGCCCACATTCCTTCGGCATCTTCCCGCAAGCTAAGTGTGCGGCGGTTGGAGCGAAAATATCCCTTCCGTGAAATGTTGCGGAAATTTCATCTCGCATGAAGGAACGATTAGTTAACTCATAAACGTGAAGAATACGTTCCCGCTGCGCAGCGGGAACCAGCAACCCGTTGTCCGGGCCGACATAAATAGCGCGCCGTGACTGCACTACGATTGCACGACGACTGCTCCCCACACCAGGGTCAACCACTCCAACGTGAATCGTCCCGGATGGAAAATAAGAAGCGGCCCCAGCCAAAAGGAAGGCTCCCAATCGAACGTCGAACTTCTGAACTTGATGTGTGAGGTCTATTATTCTAGTTTCAGGGCAAATTGAAAGAATAACTGCCTTCATCTCGCCGACAAAAGGATCTAACCACCCATAATCAGTGAGCAGACTGATCAATGGCACTGCGACTCACAATCCTTCAGTCGATTGGTTCAAGGTATGTTTCTTTCGAACACGAGGCAGTGACGTCCCCAATGCTCTCTCCTGAATCCGAGTTCCTCAGCGGTTCTCATCTGGTATCGGTTATACGGAATATACGCGCGCATTGCTTGGGCTCTAAATGCTTTTGCTGCATTCTTAGAACGCCTAAATGAATCGGTTACTTTGCCAGTGAGTAGACTCAAACTCGTCGCACGCTCGCCGAAGATTTTCTTCGGCGGCGTTAGAATAAACGCCGTTCCTCCCATCGTATAGACTTCTCCTCTTCGAAAGATCATCTTGAGGAGACGTTTGTTTGCTTTAACGAAGCGCCGATTGTAAGGCAAATATCCATTCATCTGAGAGAGGTATTCTGAATGAAGAACGGCGTCAAGTTGAGTTTCCGACAATCGGCCACAAGGGGGGATGGATGGGTTCTTACCGGCCGTTTTGAAATGGTAGGAAATATGGGCGGCTTCACACACTTGTTTGAATTCGCCTTTCCTGATTGCCATTATTGAAGGGGTATTTCTAGAGGAAGCCACCAACCTAAGGGTTGTTATTCCTCCTTTCTTGGCGTGAGCAGCTATCTGCTCTTGAAGGAAGACCGCAACGCCTCTTCGGCGCCAGTCTGGGTCTGTGCGTGCCATGCCTAACCAGCCGCTTCCGTCTATGCATTTCTCAAAATTTGTCATGCCAACAAGTTCAGAATTGTTCCATGCAAGAAAGAGACCTCCACATTCAATTGTCTCCCTAAGAATAGAGGGCACATAGTCTGAAGGACCGGCCGCACGCCTGCAGAGCTTTGCGACTAGTTGAAAGTCGGATGGCCTAGCGACTCTGGCTGTGAGTTGCAAGTGTGGTAGCTTCATCGATTTGCAATCGCGCCTGTGCGCACCCATAGCTACTTAGTCAGTTCATTGCGACATGGACGAAGACTTTCGCGTCATCGACTATGTTGTCGATCTTGCAGTATTCATTCGGTTGGTGGGCCATATCTTCTAGTGTGGACCAGACGGCGGTTTGGATTCCCTTGCGCCTGAAATACAATCCCACGGTTCCACCGCCAATGCCGATAGGTTTTGCATCTATGCCGCGCATCACCTTGAGTGCAGCCTTCAATTTCTGAACAATTTCGCTGTCGGCTGGGGTTGGATTAGTATTATCTTCGTGTTGTATCTGGTAAATCTCAATCGTTGCTCCTGTTTCTTTTTGAACTTTGGACTTCAAGGATTCGATGTCTTCCATCACCGTCTTTAGGGGATATTTGGGAAGTACCCGGCAGTCAAAGTATTGCACGTCGAGGCCTGGGACAGTGTTCACGTTATCCACATTCGCTTCGTGTTTCGTGGGTTCGAAAGTTGAAACTGGTGGTTCGAACAATGGGTCGGTTGCAGTATACTTTGCGTGGAGCATTTCGTCCATTTGGAGAGCTAGTTTCATTCCGATTCTGCTTGCGTTAAGCCCTTTCTCAGGGGTGCTTCCGTGAACTTGCCGGCCTTTCGTAGTAATCCTCAACCACAAAATGCTCTTCTCTGCGACTTCGATCTGAGAACCGTCCGGGCTTCCCGTATCTGGAACGATGGCTACATCTGTAGGTTTGAACACGTTCTTCTCTATGAGCGGAATGACGCCGTATTTGCTGCCCGACTCTTCGTCGGACACAAAGGCAACTCCGAGGTTGATTCTAGGTTTAAGGCCCAGTTCCTTCAACACCTTCACAGAGAACAAAATAGAGCCAATGGCTTGACCGTTATCCTCAGAACCCCTCCCGAATATTTTGCCGTCCTTTATGACTGGGTCATAGGGGTCTGTTGCCCAGAGATCCCGGGCGCCCTCGGGAACGGTGTCTAAGTGTGCAGCCAACCAGAGAGTTCTACTCTTGTCTTGTCCTTCAAGGATTGTGGTCAGGTTTATGCGGACACCCTCCGGCACTCGCTTATCTTGAAAATCATGGCGCGTCACCTTGAACCCTAGGTCTTCCAGCCACTTCTTGACGAAGAGCGCCCGTTGATACTCGCCTTTGCCACCGCCATCCGGATTTACGGCTTTAATCTTCAGCATCTCTACCATGAAACGTTCGATGTCATTACGGGATCTCTCAATCCGACCTAAAGCGTCATCGACACTTGGCAAATCAAAGAACTCCAGAGCAATTGGGGGCGTGAGTTGGTGCTCGACTGATAAATTCTTCTCCCGTTAAGCTTTCATAGGAAGCTATGCGAAAACGCGACTTGAGTTGTTCTGTTCAGGTTTGTCTGAAAAATCAGCTGCTTGCGGCATCTTTCTAAGAGAATTCTTCACCGTTGACAGATTAGTTCTTGGGAGAAGATTACCCGCGATTGCTTCCTAACGAAATACGCCTGTCGGGCGTTCGAACACCGACGCAGTAATAGAGCCAAGCTGGGCGAGCGTACCCCCCTTGTAGGCGGCCCCCAAACGCCCCGTCCCCCAAGAGACCGTTCAAATAGAATGCGCACTAATGCAGCAAGGAGGTGGCTGCTCGACGGATACCTTTGACCTTGAGTCGCTCAAAGCGCGTCTTCGAAGAGAGGGGGCGATTCCTGAATCGGATAAGGGACACCCCGAAGCGGCCGTTGCAATCATCATCAACCCTAAGGATCGAAGAGGTTCAATCCTTCTCATCAAGAGAACTGAACGGGTAGGGGACCCATGGTCAGGCCAGATAGCTTTTCCCGGCGGCCACAAAGCCTCAAGCGACCGAAACTTCTTAGAAACAGCGATCCGGGAGGCACATGAAGAAGTCGGAATCGACCTGCGAGAGCATGAACTCCTTGGGCAACTCCCACTAGTGTACGCCCGCACGCGCCAAGTCCAAGTTGCCCCCTTTATCTTCCAATTGAAGACAAGTGTGATCCTTAAATCGAATGAAGAGGTGGCAGAGAAATTCTGGGTACCTCTCAGCATCTTGGACGTGAGCGAAGTCGAGAGAACCGAAGTAAAGGTCGAGGAGGGAAAACTGAGTGTTGACGGCTACATTTACGGCGGAAACACAGTGTGGGGATTAACTTTTAGAATAATAAACATCTTACTTGACAGAAAGGAAACTAGCACGCTGTAATGATTTTGACGCATCGAATCTACTTGTTAGACATTACCTCAGAAATGTCATCGAGTTCAACGCGTCAGAACCCTTCGATTGGGTGGTCTAACCTCATTCTTGAAATTCTTCGCTCCACTATCACTTTATGAAACTCAGCCAGTTCCAGCATCTTGCGGTTGAGAGGCGTAGGTAAATCGATCGGTTTTCTCAGTGGCCGAATCATTTGCGCGTGGTTTCAGCCAACTCTTGTAGCAGCGCTGCGTGGCGGTGTTCGTCCGCCATAATTTTGTTAAAGGCTTTGCGTATCGATGTTAGCATTCGAATGTGGTTCTTGGAGTCGTCTATAATTCCCTTGAGAGTGGTTTTGACTTTTCTATTCTTGCTTTCCTTGGCTAACTTCGTGTAGCTTTCGACGATGTCCTCTTCGACGGCTAGCCAGTACGATATGTTCTCGTCTATGACGCCGTGGTAACCTGACTCCACATCCTTCTCGGCTTTGACTGCTTCGTCGAGGCTTTCCACATCTTTGATTATCCGTTCTCTTCCCACTTCACTCATTATAGATCACCATGAGAAACCGGTTAGAAGCCCATTAACAGCATTTGCTGCTGGTTGGTAGAAAAGGTTCGGGTAGAGGCCCGTAATCAAACTGAGGGCGATTAATACAATGCATGGAATCAGCAGTAGCTTCGGTATTTTGGTCGCCCCGTTTCCGTTCAGGTGACTGCTCGGTTCTGCGAAAGCGATGGTTCGAATTATTCGGAAGTAGTACGCTATCGAGATGAGTAAGTTGAGCAGCATTAACACGACCGCCGCATCTAGGACAATCGAGCCGACGGCTAGGCTTGAGAGAACTATCAGCAGTTCGCTCCAGAATAAGCCGAAGGGTGGGACGCCAGTCATAGCTAGCGCGCTGAGCCCGAAAAGCGCTGCAAGTATCGGGCTTTTCCTTCCCAACCCGGCCATCTCAGTCAAGCTTCTGGTGCCAATTTGGTAGGTAACGATTCCTGCGAGGAGGAATAACATCCCCTTCAGGAGTGCGTGGTTCCAGATGTGGAATATGCTCGCTGAGAACCCCGCTGGGGTTAGGGTCGCGATTCCTAGTAATATGTAGCCGACTTGCGCTATACTCGAATAGGCTAGTAACCGTTTCAAATCGTCCTGCTGTAATGCTGACAGGTTGCCGACGAACATTGTTGCGACCGCAGCGGCCGCAATTATCGGCTGAGCCAGAATCACGTAAGCTGGCAGAATTAGAATCGGGCCAAGAAGGCGAATGAAGGCGAAACTTCCAACTTCAATGATAATCCCAGACAGTAGAGCGCTCATAGGGCTAGGGGCTGCAGGATGAGCGTCAGGTAACCACATGTGTAACGGCGCAATAGCAGCTTCAACTCCGAACCCCATGAAAACGAGAACGAGGGCCAACGTTCCAGTCGAAGTCGGTGTGGCGAAGCCTTTCACGAAGCTCTCAATGTTCAAGGTACCTGTTAGGCCGTATATGAGCGCAATTCCGTAAAGGGCTGTGAGGCTTCCTATTCCGCTCATCAGTAAGTACTTCACTGTAGCCTCGATAGCTTCCCAACTGTGCTTGTAGAAGGCTACCAGGCCATATGCGGCGACACTCATACCCTCCCAACCTATGAAGAAAGTGAGCAGGTCGCCTGAGACTGTGACCGCGTATATGCTGAGGTAGAGCAGAAGAATTAGAGATTGAAAGAGGGCTGAGCTACCCTCCTTCGAAAGGTATGCAATAGAGTACAGGCTGATTAGAACACAGAGCAACAGTGCAATTGAGGATATGTAAACGCCTAGCAGAGTTATCGTGAAGGTTGTAGCTAACAGGCTCGGTTCAAGGCTTATCACAATAGGCTTACCCGTCGCTAACACAGTTGCAGCCTGTTGCCAGTTGCTAAACGCGATTAGGGAGAGGGCACCGATGGCTATTACGCCACCAATAGCGGAGCGATGTTTCGTTCTGTTCTTGAAGATCAAGTCTAGGATGAGTATGCCGAATGCGCCAAAGAAGCCCGGGGCGAAAGTTGAGAATAGTGTTATCCAATCGTTCATAGGTACAGCACCACCCAGATCGCGAGCAGCACTAGGATTGCTAGCATGGGCCAGAGATTCTTAGCCAAGATTCCAGTCTGAATTTCCCTAACCGTGCTCGAAATCTTCGATAGCGGATTGACGAAGACTCTTTGGTAAAGGGCGTCAAAACCATAGCCAGTCAGCATGATTTGCCTCAATGTCCCGAGGCTGGGGTGTTGCTTAAGGAAGGTTGATGGGTCAGGTTTGTGCAGGTAGAACGCAAAGTAGGATGGCGTCAGCCCAATCAAAATCGCAAGAATAGAGGCGGCGATGATTGGTAACTCGAATGTCAGGTTCTCCGTTATACCGAGTAAGTTCGCAGCTGGGCCTTCTGTAAAGCCCAACACGAGTACGCAAGCGCTCAGGATGAGGAGCGGTATCGTCATGGTTTTCGGCGATTCGTGAATGTTCTTCTCTTGCGCCATTTTGCTCTCAGGCCCGAAGAACACTTTGAAGAGCGCACGGAACATGTAGAATGATGTGAGCACTGTAACAACTAGAATGAGCATGGCCTGTATGTTCTGGCCAGCCAAAGATAGTTCAGTTACGATGAGGTCTTTGCTCCAGAAACCAACGAACGGCGGGACACCAGCTAGGGCCAGTGTTGAGAATAGAAATGCTAGGAAAGTGATGGGCATACGCTTTCGTAGGCCGCCCATTTCCTCCATGTTACGAGTCCCGAGAACGTGAATGATCGACCCCGCTGCCAAGAATCCAAGTGCTTTGAAGAAGCCTTGGCTCATCAAATGGAATTGGGAGGCAAACCATCCGCCTGCCGTCCCCGTTCCGAGTGCTGCAAACATTATGCCCAATTGGCTGATTGTTGAGTAAGCTAGGACTCGTTTTATGTCCGTGGTAACAGTGGCTATGCTAGCGGCTAGCAGGGCTGAGATTATGCCAACCCAGCCCACGGCGGAGAGCCATGTTTGACTGGTGGAGAAGATCGGGTATGTTCTAGCGACCAAGTAAACGCCTGCGTTTACCATTGTAGCAGCATGAATCAGGGCGCTAACTGTGGTTGGTCCTTCCATTGCGTCGGGTAGCCAAACGTGGAGCGGCACCTGCGCGGACTTACCCATCGCGCCGACGAGGACCAGTATTCCTGTCGCCGTAAGGATTGACGCGGGGATGAACCCCTGTGAGGCTAGTGTGCTCAGTTTCTGGAAGTCTACGCTCCCCGTTGTGACGTAGAGCCAGACAAACCCGATTAGCAATGCCGCGTCCCCGACCCTTGTGACAATGAAGGCCTTGAGGCCAGCACGAACTGCTTCCGGCCGGTCATACCAGAAGGCTATCAGGAACGCGGAGCATATGCCTACTATTTCCCAGAAGATGTAGAGCTGGAGAAAGTTTCCGGCAAGGACTAGGCCAGTCATGGCGCCAATGAAGAGTTGAACGAGCGAATAGTATCTGGGTAGGCCTTTCTCATGCCCCATGTAGCCCTGTGAATAAACAACAATCAAGAAACCAAGTGAATTCACTACTACCGCTAAGAAAGCTGCTAAACCATCTACGTGCACTGTCACCTTGAAACCGTAGGCTGACAGCCATGAAAACGATGAATCAATTATCCCACCATTTTGCACTTCGAGCAGCAGATCTACTGCCAATAGAGATGTGAGGCCGGTTATTGTTGCGGCGAACCAGTTTCTTACTTTAGGCCAGCGTGATAAGCCTAGGGTGAAGGGTATCGCTATGAAGGGTAGGGCCCAAACGAGCCATTCTGCGTATAGAGTGGTCAGTGCGCGAGCCTCCTAATTTCCCATGGGTTAAGGGTTCCGTATCTTCGGAAGACTAGAATGACGAGCGACAGCGCGAGGGCTTCTACACTTGCGCCGATTGAGATTGAAATTATCACCAGCGAGGTCGAGAATAGTGTAACTTGGCCGTTAACTAGGCCGCCGGCGAATAGCGCAAGGTTGACTCCCCAAATCATCACCTGGAAGCCCATGATCATTTTGACAAGGTTCTTCGTGGTGGCGATTGTTCCGAACCCTGAAACGAAGAGTAGGGCTGCGAAGACTTGTAGGAGCTGCTGCTCGTTCACTTCTCTGGGCCTCCTTCTCGGGAGAACATGTTCATCACGCCAAGCATAGCGGCGGCTACGAGAATCACGACTAGTAGCAGATCCCAGGATCGTAGAGCCCACAGAAAACTGAGTGGGTCGTTAGGTTGAATCGCTAGGCCGAGGAGTTGAGTTCGCTCATCCAACCTGACCGGGAATGGTTGGAAGTTCGAGACTATGATAACGAGGGGTATAGCGGCGAGAACCGCGAGAATCATTCCTGTGAGGTTTTCTTTTCCAATTTTGTCGCTGAGTGCTTGCCCTCCAACAATCATCAGTATGACCATGAAGAGCACTGAGACGGCTCCAGCGAAGGTTATGATGTGGAATAGGCCTGCGAAGGTTGCGCCATAGCTTATGAGTAGTAGGCCGAAGACTATGCTCGAGTAAAAGAGCAGGATTAGAGACCAAACCAATTTGCGCACCATTAAGGCAACGATGGTGACACCCACCAACATTGTGCCCAGAATGAAGGTTACATCAAAACTCATTTTGCGAGAGCCTTCCTCATCACCAAGTCTTCCTTGTGTGGCGTAGCTAACTCGAACTGCTTAGTCATCTCAAGTGCGTTGAAAGCGCAGTTGTCGACGCATTCACCGCAGAAAATGCAAGTGGCCAGGTTGAACTCTGGGCGTTTGACTGGAAGCACGCGGTCGCCAACCTTGCGGGTCCCAAAGTCAACCATTGTGATAACGCTGGCAGGGCAGACCATTGCGCAGACCTGGCAGCCCGTGCATTTGGCTGGGTCTATGTCCAGCTTGCCACGGAACCGTTGCGGCAGGTTCACTTTCTCGTATGGGTAGACTTGAGTACCTGGTTTCTCAATTAGTGTGCGGAACATTTCAGGTATGGCGGCACCTGTCTTTCTACGCGGCAAGAGGAATCCCTCCTTGAATTAGAACCAGGACTAGTGCGAGCTGTGCAAGGCTGACCGGTGTTAGTACTTTCCAGAAGAGTTCGGTCGCTTGCGCGATTTTTACGCGTGCTAACGCAGTCTTCAGGACGAATATCAAGAATCCGACTGCCAGAAGTTTAAGCATGAAATAGATGAAGTATTGGAACGGTGCTGGGATAGCGGTCCCCATCTCTGGGCCGAGGGGCCCGCCGAGAAAAAGCGACACCGCGAGTGCGGAACCGAATACGTAACCTACTTCCTTCGTGAGTTTAAGGAACGCAAGTGCGCGGCCGGAGAATTCTGTGAGCCAGCCGGCCACGATTTCTGTCTTGGCGCTGGGAATATCGAAGGGAGGTTTCTCAAGCTCCGCCATGAGGGCTATGACGTATACTCCGAAGGCGAATGGCATCACGAAAACATTCCAGAGCCCGGTTTGAGATGCCACGATTCCCTCCACGGATAGGCTTCGTGAGTAGATTGCAGCGGTAACTATGGCTAGGACTAATGGAATTTCGTAGCTCACGTATTGTAGAACCAGCCTTCCCGTGGCGATCGTGGTAAAGCTGCTGGCGGAAGAATAGCTGAGAACCGCGACTACGAACGCCGCAAAGGCCAACAGAAACAGTATGACGAGCAAGTCAAAATCGAAACCTGCGGTCGGTGTCAACGCAATTATCGGAATGAACAGCATCGAAAGCAAAGGCGCGAGAAAGTACAATGCTGGGGCGAATAGGAAAATCACCTTATCTGCGTGGGAGGGGATTATTTCCTCCTTGAAGAGAAGCTTCAGAAAGTCGGCGAGCGGTTGAAGTATTCCGGATGGCCCCGTGATCTTTGGGCCTATTCGGCCTTGCATACGGGCTGCGGTTTTTCTGTCAAGCCAGTCGAAAATAAAACCCATTGCTATCGTGAAAAGTACGCCTGGAAATATTATGGCTTCTAGGATCTCTGTAACAGTCACTTCTTAGCCCTCTCTGGGAAGTAGTGATTGATTCCGTATTGTCTCAGTTCCTCACCTGACCATGTCCACTGGCGGTTCGTCTCAGTGTCTAAGAAGGACATCCTATCCATGCAGCCGAAACAAGGGTCGATTGCTGTGAGGACTATTGGTACGTCTGCGATTGTCTGTCCTTTCAGAATCTCCAGAGCTGCAGGGAGGTTAGCTAGGGTAGGAGTCCTGACTTTAACGCGTTCGGGGGTTCTTCCGCCGCCGGACTTGACGTAATAGAAAATCTCGCCCCTTGGGGCTTCGCAATGCGTTGAATGTTCTCCCGCTGGAATTATGGGTGGAATCTTAACCCTGATTGGACCATCCGGTAGATGCTGAACGGCGTAGCTGATCATGTTTGCTGAGGCTACGAGTTCGTCCAGGCGTAGTTGGAGGAGCGCGTGGACGTCGGCCTCATTTCTAATGATGATGTCGAAGGGTACTTCATCATAGGCCGCGTAGGGGTCGTTCAACCGAACATCTTTTTGTAGCCCCACATAACGGGCCATCGGTCCGACAACGCACAGTTTTTCGGCAGTGTCCTGGCTTAGCTTTCCAACTTTCTCTGTTCGTTCCAGCATCGTTTCTTCAGTGTCAATGATTTCCTTGTAATACCGCGCCCGGTCTACGAGGAATTTCATGCGCTCGACAATTCTATCTTCCATGCCTTCGGGCATGTCACGCCTGACGCCTACGAAGGCGTTCATTGATTTGTGAACTCGATTGCCTGAGATAGCTTCCACTAGGTCGAGGACCACCTCGCGGTCGCGCCACACCCACATGAATAACGTTTCGAACCCCGCCCAGTGGCCCATTAGGCCGACCCAGAGCAGGTGGCTGTGAATCCTTTCCATCTCCGCTATAATTAGCCGGATGAATTTGGCTCGTCGCGGAACTTCGTAGATTGTTAGGCCTTCCACGGCTTGGCCATAGGCTAGACTGTGAACGAAGCTGCAGATACCGCATGTCCTCTCGAACATGTACATGTTCTGCACCCAAGGCCGCGTTTCAGCTGCTTTCTCAAGCCCCCTGTGAACGTACCCGATTCTCGGTATGACCTGTACAATTCTTTCGCCTTCGAGAATCAGCTTGAAGTATTCAGGCTCTTTTAGCGCAGGATGAATAGGCCCAAATGGAACAAGGTTTTCGGTTGAGTATTTCATTAGACCCGCAGATTCTTCCCGTTGCTTGGGTTGTGTGGGCTCAGCGCTCATTTGCTTTCAACCTCCAAATGCAGCCTTTTGCGAATCTCAGCGGGTTTCGAGCTTTTCAGAAGCGGCGGTGGCAGGTCCGCTGGCCAAGTGTCCGGGAGGAGCAGTTTCCTGTCCATCCATGGATTGCCTTCGAAGTTGGCTCCGAACATATCGTGAATTTCCATCTCGTAGAGTATTGCGCCTGGGATGATGTCCACTATTGAGACCGCGGTTGGCTGGGTCTTCGGGACGAATGTTTTCACGTCGATCATATCCTTGTCCCTGGAGAAGTGGTAGATGATTCCAATGTTCTGGCCGAGGTCGAGGCCTGTCATTGTTGAGAGATGGCTAACGCGCAGATCGTTAACTAGGTTCGAGATGAAACCCTTGATCTTCCCCTGGTCGACTTCAACAGCGACCTCGCCTTTCCTCAGAACCGTAAATTTGCCATTAGCGGTCTCGGCGTGTTTCTTGAGTTGTTGAAGCAAAACTTCGCTCATTTCACTTCCCCCAAAAGCTTCAGGACTCCGTACATAATGGCCTCAGGGCGGGGTGGGCATCCAGGGATGAACATATCGACTGGTATGACATCTTGAACTCCTTGGCCGACATTGTAGCAGCCTTTGAATACGCCACCCGCGGCTGCGCAGGCTCCTATGGCAATCACATGTTTCGGTTCGGGTATTTGTTCGTAGACTCGCTTCAATCTGTCTTTGGTCTGCGCGTTTACAGTTCCGGTAACCATGAGAACGTCTGCATGCCTTGGGCTAGGTACCAAGACGGCTCCGAACCTTTCAATGTCGTAGCGTGGTGTGAGACTAGCGACAAGTTCGATGTCGCATCCGTTGCATGAGGAGGCATTTATGTGGTAGACCCAAGGGGAACGTTTCCTCGCCCATGTTGTTATTTGTTCAAGCAAGCTCCGCGCCTCCAGTTCCCACGAACCAAAGCATCATAACGAAAAGTGAGAAACCTCCCGCCAAAGCGAATAGGAGCGGCCAGAGGAACCCTCGGGCAGCGATCGAACTTGCGAGAAGTAACCCGATTACTTCGAATGCCACGAAGAGAGCCGCGTAAACGAATAGCTCGGAGTGGTATTTTCCACGCTCGGGCGGAAGTTCTTCTCCCCCTGCAAAGGCATCATATTTCGGTCCGGTACCCGTGCTAACCTTACCTAGCTTTCCCGCAACAAAGTAGAAGATGAGCACGAAGACTACGACCGATAAAATCACCGTAGCAAGGTCAAGGCTAATCAGCAATCGATTCGCCTCCCTCTATCAAACTTCTCGTGATTAACTCTGAAACGTTCGTGGCTGTGAGTTGAATCTCCTGGGACAGGCTCACATCAAACCCTGTCTGTTTGGGCTGGATTGCTAGAACCCAGACTTTGCTCTCTGAGAGAAATCGCTCTGCCAGAACCTTCAGCGGAATGCCATGTGTTGTGAAGAACGGATAACTTGTCTCTGCGACAGACAGCAGGCTTGCTTCACCAGGGCGCAGCCCCATCTCGCAGGCATCGATGAATACCACATGCCTTAGGCCGAGCTTGGCCAGATTTCCAATAAGTGCTTCCACCGAGTCTTCTGCGTCGAAGAGATAGGCTCCCTCAGGCAACGCTCCGTCCGTTCCTTCCATGATGGCCTTAACGGTGTAGCTGCCAACATAATCGTCCGCGCGCATTGGGTGACCAACGCCGACTATTGCAAGCCTTGATTCCGACGAACAAGAGGTCAGAAGTTCGATCAGTTGAATTTGCCATTTTTCAGTCGAGGCCGTCCGCTCTTGTTGCTGCCCTAGCGTAGCCAAGATCAAGCGAACCTCAAACTGGCCACTGCGTTTGAACCTACTTAAGAGGTCAGCATAGTTCTCGTGGCTGAAAAGAAGCTTTTTCGAGTAAAAGTAGAGAAAATATATTCGATTCTGATTTCCTCGAATTATGCATACAATCCTAGAATCTCCATCACTCACTTTCAAGGCGAAACCACTTATTTGAGGTTCATATCAAGGTTGAAACGACGCCAGAATGCGCTGTGAAGAGTGAAATGCCAAGCGAAATCAGCAACGTCACCTTCGTAAACCGGATATTCCAAAACCTCGACCAAGCAAACCGGGCAGAAATCGAAGCACTATACCACGATATCATGGGTGCCGCAGTAATTCTCCCATCAGGCGAAGGACGGTCCAAGGGCGCGCTCAGCATCGCTTGCAGTGAAATGGCTAAGATGCGTGGCGGAAAACTCGTTCTCGACCGTGGAGACATTGGATTCCCAGGACGAAACCTCATCGAAGCTGCACCGATCCTGAGGCAGCGTTTTGGGCAAGTCTGTTTGCTGATCAACTCTGGTAGCGGAAAGTCGATGATGCCGCTTCTTGACGCCCAACATTTGGCCATGTATATTGCTCAGCACGGAAACCCACGCGATTTCCGCATCGACGCCATAACTTCAGACCGTGAGTCACCCATCGGGAAACTCGCGACTAAGTATGGTAATGTGCTCTTGCTAAAGGGACGGGAGCCCGACGAGGAACCCACTGAATCCAAGGAATTTCGGACGACGGGGATTCTTGAGGACTTGTTTATTTTGGGCACGGGTGTCCTCTTTCAATCCATTGCCGAAGCACTATACGAAAACGCTCCGGCAGACCGAGTAATAGTCCGTTCCAAAGAACTGTTTATGGAAATAGGGTCGCTTGTAGACGAGTTTGTTGCCTCAGATTTCTTCAAGTCACTTGTAGACGCCCTCGAACAGAGACACTCATGTTTCTTTGTTGGGCTGGGTAGCGGTAGAGAGGTCGCCCGTATGACGGCCGTGCGGGTTGGCCATGTGAAACGGGCCATGGGCGACCAGATTTACGTGGCTGGAGAATCCAATACGCCTGCACCACGCGCGGGTGACGTTCTAATTGTAATCTCACAGAGCGGCGAGACGGAGATAGTGGCCGGCTGGTGCAAGAACTTCAAACGGATGGGGGCCCTCGTCGCCTCTGTAGTGGGAAACCCGGACAGCACTATAGCCGCAACCTCCGACCTGTCCTTCACAATAAAGGGCAATAGTGGCGAGGGCAGGCCTAACAGTTTCTACGTGAAGGCCGCCTTCGCTCTTAGCCCGCTCCCGATATACTTGGTCGAGAAGGTTGCAGAACGAGGCCTAAGATTACCCGAATACATACTCAGATGGCATCATTCCGTCACATCTTGAGAAAATCCTTCCCGGCTGCGAAAATTTACACAGTTATTTGCCGAGTGCGTGAGTACATCGTCTGAGTCTTCACCGCAACCCTACTTCAAACTGTTGCCCTCATTTCAAGAATAGCTTACATTAGGTATGTGCTTTCCGAGGGCGCATGGCGACCAGTAGAATTCTGGTGTCAGTGATCCTTCCTACAACAAACCCTGCGAACACTATCGCGAGGTAATGTCAGTTATTCTACGGTTATTGTGCGAACGGGGCGAAATAGGCTCTCATAATACTCCCTCATCCACGGCAGTATCTCACGTCCCAGCAGGTTCAAGAATCGTTCCTCGATAGGGCTGGCGCTGTGGATGTAAACTCGGTCGAAGCCCATTTTCAGAAAATCACCCAGACGTGTGATGATGTCGTCGGAGTCAGTTGTTATGAGCCAGGACTCTTTGATTTTCCTTTCCTCCTCAGGACCAACGAGCGCCTGCAATTCCCTCGGGTCCCAAACGTGCTCCCGTTTTTCGCGTGGTATGGCAGTGGTTGCCCAGAACATTGCGGATTTGAGGGCTCGGTCATAATCAATGTCGTAGGCGACCTTGAATTCCATACTCTTACTGAGCTTAGCTGGGTCGCGGCCTACTTTCGCGGCAGCTTTCTCCATGGCGTTCACGATCTTCTTGAAGCGATCCAACCCTCTAGGGTTGGTGAGAATTCCATCGCTGAATTGGCCGGCGAGCCGGGCCACTCGCTCATTCGAAGTAGCCAAGTAAACTGGGATCTTGGTCTTGGGTTTCGTGTAGAGCTTGGCCTTGTTGAGTTGGTAATACTTCCCATCGTAAGTAAGAAAATCGCCTGTCCAGAGTTTCTGGATTATCTCAAGTGCTTCCTGCAGCCTTCCAACTTTTTCCTCAAACCCAGGCCACTTGAAACCCAGCGGCGTCTCGTTCATGGAGTGGCCGGTGCCCAAGGTTACGAAAATTCTTCCGGGGTAGAGGTTGTCGAGCGTTGCAAAGGCTTGCGCGACTAATGCAGGGTGGTATCGAAAGAGGGGAGTCGTGACAGCGGTCCCCACTTCAACCTTCCTAGTTTTCTCTGCAGCGGATGCGAGCCACACCCATGGGAATCCCGACTGACCGCCGGTGTCGCTCCAAGGGTGAAAATGGTCACTAGTGACTATCATGTCGAAGCCAACAACTTCAGCGTGGACCGCGTACTGCAACAGGCGTTCCGGGTCGTACTGTTCCTGCGCAGCCCAATACCCGAGCCGAAGCGTGGCCACCAATCAGAAGCGCCTTTCAATCAAGACCTCAGTATGGCATCCCATTCATTAAAGCTTCCAGAACTCATTACTCCGCAGACGTTTATCATTTGAGCATTAGCGCTGTCTCGGCCTACGTGCAAGTCAACTTGTACCGATGCTGCCTCGAGAGCGTGCTCCTTTCTCGATCTCGTTGAACGTGAAAAAGCCGACCAGCAGCATCAAGATCGACAAGAAGACCGCGACGACGAATTCTAAGACGTTTGGGAAAAGTGTTGGAGTCCCCAACGCTGCGTGGCGCATGAGATCGTTGAAGTATGTGAAGGGGATGGCCAGTGAAAGATAACGGAACGGCATGGGGATAACGGTGACTGGGAATAGGGCGCCCGTGAGGATCATGTAGCCGAAGAATACTAGGTTGGAGATTGTGTTGTAGGATTTGATGCGCATTGTTAGGGCCGCTATGAATAACCCGAAACCAATTAGGGCTATTTCATACAGCCCCAAAGAGAATAGAAAGGTCGCCGGATTGAGGAGCGTTACGAGTCCGCCGCCAAACAAGTAGAGCAGAAGCGTTGTGTACGTAATTATGAGTGTGTCAGTTAGAAAGACACGTGCCCATCTACCAACGATAAGTGTTGCTCGGTTTACAGGTGCGAGGAAGAATTGTTCCAGTGTCCCCGCGGTTTGTTCATTACGAATGCTTTGACCCACACCCCAGACTGATGTGCTGAATAGAATTATGAAAATGAAACCGAAAAAGAAGAAGCCTAAACCACCGCTACGAGAGGACGAGATGGTAGTAGGGGCGAACAATGTTACGCCTAGAGCGAAGAAGAAGAACCAAAGCGGAGTGCTGATGAATTCGCCCAAAACCCAAGCGGGGTAGCGCACGTAGGAGCGAAGATCCTTCAGAAATGAGGCTTTGAATTCCTCAAACAATCGTTTGGTGAAGTTAGTATTTTGAGAATTCACCGGTTACACTCGCCTTCTTCTCGAGATACCTAAAGACTGCGTAGCCAAGAACAGGGTAGACTAGTGCTAAGCTAAGGAGTACGAAGAGGCTGCCGTAGAGGCCCACAAGCGTCTGGTCAGCTAGGACAATACGGCGCATATCATCGATTACATAGGTCTGTGGGAGTACCCCTGACATGAATTGAACCCAGTAGGGTAGAAAGGTCACTGGATAATATGTCCCGGTCAACGTCGCGAAGATAAGGTTGACCAACTGAGTGAACACGTATGGTTCCTTGAATTTGACCACGAACCCAGCGAAGAGAAAACCGATTCCGAATAATGGAACCAGACCGATGAGTAAGGTGAGAAAGGCTTGTATGAGGTTCAGAAAGCTGGAGGGCAAAACGATCGCAACGGTCGCGCCGACAACGATCAGGAAAATGAATGTTGTGATAACAATGTCAGTGAGGCTCATGCCGATTAAAAGAGTGAAACGACTGACTGGCGCCAAGAAATTTTGCTCCAATGTGCCTTTCATTTGCTCATCGCGTAAGGCTACACCGACATCCTCCACAACCACCCAGCTGGTCATCCAGACGGCGCTGCCAAGAATTTCGTAGACCACAATGTTAGTTGTCCCAGTTCGAGCTGCGAAATTCGATGCGGCGTTCCCGCCGCCCACAAATTGTCCCATGCCGAAGATTAAGATAGTAAAAAGGAATGGCATGATTAGGTAAATCACAAATCCGCCCGGGTACCTTGTGTAATGCTTTATCCCCTTCCAGAAGATTGCGGCCAAAGCCCCAAAAGTTGCCCTTACCCCGGACGTTGTTCGCATCCTAGTCTCTCAGGCTCCTGCCTGTTTCGGCTATGAAAACATCTTCTAGAGTAGGCTCGATGAAACTGACCTTGGTTATAGTAGCCTGCTTCCTAACTAGGAATTCGAGAATTTTCGGCAAGACCTCTTTGCCCTTCTCAGTATGGATTCGAAGTAACCCCTTCTCGCCAGCTATCTCAGGCAAGGTATATGCTGCCTTCGAAACCTCACTGAACGATTCGAGTGCATCAGCGGTTTGGTCGGAAAAGTTGCGTCCCTCAATCTCGATAACATCATTGCTCTTCACCTTCTGCTTCAGCTCTGATGGGGGGCCGAGACTTACGATCTTCCCGTGGTCAATTATCGCGACTCGGTCGCTTAGAATGTCGGCTTCTTCCATGTTGTGCGTTGTGAGAAGGATTGCATAGCCGTCTTTCTTCAAATCCCGAATAATGTCTCGGATTAGGTGCGAGGATTGGGGGTCGAGGCTTGCTGTAGGTTCATCAAAGAGGAGTACTGGCGCCTCGTTTAGAAGTGCCTTTGCGAAGGAGAGGCGTATTCGCATCCCAGTTGAGTAATTCTCAACTAATGTGTCCTCACGTTCCTTCAGACCTACCAACGTGAGCAATTCTTCGATGCGGTTTCTCGTGTAGCTCGACTCCATATGGTATAGGGCGGCAAAATATTCTAGGTTCTCGCGCCCCGTCAGTTTCCAATAGAGTGTTCGCTCTCCCGTTAACATCACCCCTAGATTGGCTCGAACCTTCTGCTGTTCCTTTGCTACGCTGAAGCCAGCGACGTATGCATCGCCCGATGTAGGAGTTATCAAAGTGCATAGCATTTTGATAGTCGTCGTCTTTCCCGCACCGTTCGGGCCTAAAAGACCGAAGATTTCGCCTTTCGGCACACTGAAGCTAATGCTGTCTACAGCAACCACTGTTCTAGGAACCTTACGAAACAGTGGTCCTTCTTTTGTGTCGAAGGTTTTCGACAATTCATTAACTTCTACAGGGTTCATGGCGCATCAGTATTTTTCTGGAGCACGCAACAAGAAGGGGCCCTAATTAGGTTCGCTGATTCAGTTCTCGTAAACGCTCGTGCTGAGCCTTAATGGTTGTTTTCGATGAACTCATTGGAGCATCGACCATTCGGGAGTGTGTGAAACGAAGCGCTAAGTTGAACTGAAGTCTTGTTTGAGTTGAGGTAGAACATCTCTGTTGCACATCTGCAGAAAATTCTCTTCGGAGGGACTTGCACTGTGGAGTTGGATTTCATTGTATCCCAACGATATGGCTTCCTCGGCTTTCTTGATTATTGGTTCAGCTTCAGTTGTGACGGTCCACACTTTTGCGAGTTCGTCGTCTGAAATTTGGTTCCCCTGCCTTTCAAGTTCTCTGGGGTCATGGATGGGTAGGTTCAGTATGTTTGGTATCAAGGCAGATTTCCATTTCCTCGCGGAGGCTAGGGCTTCGTCATAGTTCTGAGAATATGAGAAGAAGAGCTCGACGTTTTTGGTAAGCTGGCTTGCGTCCCTTCCGACTTCATTTGCCGCCCCGTCAATTATCGGCCAGAGGTTCTTGATGTTGCCCATTAGTGGGTCGACCGTTGCATATCCATCCGCGTACTTTCCGACTAGGCTAGCGGCATGTGGGCCGTTGGCCGCAACATAGATTGGTATTCGGCCTTTTGGTTTCGTGTAAAGTTTCGCGTCCTTAAGCGTATAGTACTCGCCCGAATAGTTTACGAAATCAGATGCCCAGAGGCTGCGAATGATCTCCAGAGATTCCTTGAACCGCTCCAGTCTTTCCGAAAATTTCGGCCAGGGGTAGCCGAGCGGAGAGTCATTCATGGCTTCCCCAGTCCCCAGCGCAAGGAACATTCTGTTCGGGAACATGGCGTCCATTGTTGCGAAGGCTTGAGCAATTACGGCAGGGTGGTATCTGCCAATCGGCGCGGTGACTATTGTTCCAAGTCTGATCTTAGGGATCGTGGCAGCAGCAGCGGACATCCATGACCATGCAAATGGGCAAGCGGCGTTAGTGTGAAACCACGGATGGAAATGGTCGCTTATTGGAACGAAGTCGAACCCGTAGCTTTGAGCAAGGACGGCGAACTTCAAAAGTTCGTCCGGTTGATGACCTTCAGCTTCTGCCCTATACCCGAATCGAATCCCCACGAAATATCCCGCCTATTCCCAATAACTTAACCCGTTCTTTCTCCCAGTTTGGACGCAGTATCTGCTCTCTTACGGAGTCTCCCATGTGTTCTTCACCACCCAGACGGGTTCGTCTGGGTTGAAGTATTCTTGGCCTTCCACCTTATGATCCTCTAGAACTTTCTCGTCTACTTCAACACCTAGACCAGGTTTTGTTGGCACAGCGGCGTAGCCGTTCTCAACCCTTGACTGATCCCTAACCAATTGCCGTTTCCAAGATGGAAAAACATCATAGAAGGATTCTTGAATCAGGAAGTTAGGTATGGCCACGTCTAATTGAACGGTTACCGCGTTTTGAATAGGGCCGAAGGCGTTGTGGAATGCAATCTCCACTCCGTATGCCTCAGCGATGGCCACAACCTTCAACGCCTGAGTTACTCCACCTATGTTTGTTATGTCGGGTTGAAGTAAATCTGTAAGGTTGTTCGATAGAATATTGGCCGCTTGCTCTTTGGTTAATATTCTCTCACCGAGGGCAACTCTAACATCGGTTGCCTCTCTGTACTTTCTCAGGCCGTCTATGTTCTCTGGGTGAACGGGTTCCTCCATGAAGAGAGGGTCAAATTCACCGAGTTTCTTAGCGATCATGATGGCGGAGTTGGGGTTGAATCTTCCGTGATGCTCTATGAGCAAGTCCACTTTCCCACCAGTGGCATCCCGTACGGCCTTAACCCGTTCGTATGCTAAGCTCAACCCTTTCGCATCAATCCAGTCATAGTAATTGCCGAAGGGATCGAACTTCAGGCCGGTGTAACCCATTCCAGCAAACTTCTTCGCGCGTTCCGCAAATTGGCTTGGCATCACGCAGTTGTCGTACCATCCGTTTGAGTAGAGGCGTACCTTCGTTCTCGTCGACCCCCCCCTATCAGTTTGTGTAGGGGTGCGCCGAATTGTTTTCCGATTATGTCCCAGCAGGCAATGTCGAATGCGCTAACCGCGGTTGTCGACTCGAAGGACACAGGCAGGTAGAAGTCATGCTTGTACCACTCACGCCAACTACGCTCAACGTCACAAGGATCAGTGCCGATGTAGATTCGAGCAACTTCACGAAGAGACTGTATCACTGGTTGAACTCTCAACGTAGGCACAGCCTCGCCGTAGCCAACAAGGCCATTCGAGGTCGTTAGCTTAATGATAATGGAGTTAGCAGCCCATGTTGCGCTGCCGGTCGCAGCGGATTCACCAAGTTGGAAAATGTCAACGTTGGTTATCTTCACAACTCATACCCCTGACATACTCTACACACCAGGATGCAACAAGGTTATTTCCGCATTAAGCGCGCCCAAGCGCCTTTCTCGACGATCGTGTCATCAACGATTTTGTCTCTTTGGGCCTTTATCAAGTCTCCACGCGAGATATAGCCCACCGGCGCGTTGGCTTTGAACGTGCCCCCCGAAGACTCCGAGCTTTCCATTCAAATGTATGGCGCAATTGTGTGCCTGAATTCTCTATTGACGATCCGTTGCAACTCCCTTCTCAGTTTCTCGTCCAGCTTCGTATGAGAAGAGGAGAGGGCCTCAATCGGTCTAGTAGAATGCAGGATCGGACCGTGCAGAACCCCCGGGCTCTCTAACGCTTCAGTGGAACTAACTGGTTTTTCAGCGAGAAGCTTGGCTGCTAGGTCACTCACCGCCCTCGGGTCATCTATCACAGTTGCGAGTTCCTTCATTTGTTCGACCCCTACGGGCCTAAAACCGAAGGGGTTATCGTTAGAAATCAAGGGCCCAGGAGTCGAGTTTGGGAGCCTAGAACCTAGCCCCACGAACTTGTAGGGGTTAACTTGGTACTCTTTTACCTGCCAAGCCTGCGTGCCATGCGAGATCAGTACGTCGTAGAATCCAGTTTTGTCCTTACCGACCAAGACTCTCCAACCTTGAGGGTCTTTATCGTACAATCTCGATATTTCGCGTCGTATCTTGGTCGAGTCAAGCAAGGGTTAAACACCGCCGAACGCTTACCGGAGTAGGCCTGAATTAAGTCTTACATCAAAATCCCCGACTTGCAAGCCCATATATCTCTGCCGATAGCGGGTAGACGCTGGGAGACATTGATCGACAACAAAGAAATTACTGAGAACATCTTCAAACTAGACAAACGCATCAGATACATCGCTATCCTAAACCACCAGTATGACCTCCTAGAATCGAGAATGCGGGGAGGAGTTTCTTCGTTAACTCCCGCCCAAACTGACCGCGACTTCATGACGATTGCTACAAGCTTGATCATGGATGCTGCCGAGAAACTACGGCCATTCTGCGGCCCAATTAGACGTGTCACTTTGCGATACGAAAAGGTGACCTTGGTCTTCTACCGAACAGCAGCTCACCTCGTCGTTTTGAGTCTCGACCCAGAAGTGGAACAACCTCTGTTGGACGAGATTGGCAACTCCGTTAGAAAACTGGAGCTCGCTAGTGATAATAGTCCAAATGAAGAATCGCAGTAAACCTTACGGCCTGTTCGCTTAAGCTTTGATGGCTGGGACTGTCAGCAGTGGCTGTTCACCATGCTGATATTGCATGGTAACGTGCGTAGGCCTTAAGGCTCGTTTGAAGGTCTCGAGCGCTGCCCATGGATTACTATCACAGCCGCAAGTTGCGCAATCGAACTCCACCGTCGCGTACATTCTTGACGTGTGAACTGTGAGGTGGCTTGTTGTAATGATAGCGTTCACGCTCACACCACCGCCCATGATGTCGTCGGTAACTCTGTAGACGAGCGGGTTCGTGGTTTTCGTTTTCGCGAGTTCCATGTTCGCATTGCGGACCGCTTTCAAAGTTGTATTCAGGAGAAGCTTGTCGTCGAGAAGGTCTGAGCGGCATCCGTAAAGCGTTGCTACAATTTGCCTGTAAGCATAAGGTCTAGCGGACAATTTTTGTACTCAAGACCCTCCCGAAGAATTCCCGACTTTGATCTACAGTTAAATAATTTGGATATAAGCCTTGCCCCATCAGAATCGAAGGCCGCGCGAAAAAATTCTTCACCAAAATTTTCCGCGGCATCACGAATTTAGGTTTCCATTCCCGCGCAAACCCAAAATGTTACAACGAATCCCTAATCAGTTTCTTGCGCATCTGATCTTGTGATTCAGGATTTTCAATTTTCCATACAAGATTCGTGCAGCAAGAAATTACGATGAAACTTTTCCTGTGCGTACTGTGACGAGCTGATGGCAATTGTCGAAACTTTTCAACAGCTTTTCATGGAACGTACGCTGGGGCGTAGTCGAAAAATCTGAACGGACAGGGACGAGCGGCGATTTCGTGCCCTTACGTTTGCCTTGTACGGCGGACGGCGTCCACAAGCTTGCCTGCAACAACGCTGGGGAGATTTCCCATCTTGAATCGGGTAACCCAGAAGTCCGTTTTCTGGTAATGGACCTGCTTTACCTCAGTTAATGCGCGCTTTTCCCCGCAAGAAGAACAGGCGCCGAAAAGTTCCTTGCCTCCGAGTAGGATTTTGTGTTCGGTTGTTCTCTGGCATTGGAAGCAGTAATCGTTGAATAAGAAACCCTCCATCTGGATCCCCATGTTACTAGCCCATCACAGGCCTGGGGTCTTTAGAATTAAAGTCATCCCGAAGCCCTCAGGAACCCTAAGAATTCAGTGAGAGGACTCTTTTCAAGAAGAAACTGGAGGCGTAAGAGGTGACTACTACGCCCCTGACTGTGTCGATAATACTTCCTGAAGATTAAGCTAGGGGTTTTAGATGCGAGGGCAGTTCTTTTTGTGTAAGGAAAAGATCTCTTGATTGTTTGTTTCAAAACCGCATTTGTCACAGATTAGGCGTTGGCCTTCTTTTTCAAACCTTGACATCAATGGTAAGCATCTCGCCGATCAAAGTTGCAATCTCATGCTTACACTTTATCGCCCTCAACTGACCAATGAAAACTCTCCGCTGAAGCAAAGGGGTTAATTTGCATGGAGCCGTTGGTCTACCGCATATCCGGGACCTTCCACAAGTGTTTGTTCGTTGACGAGCGGGGAGTGGAGTCACTTCTCCTCGCCGACCGTGACCCAGGAAATTACCCCCAGCGAATCTTTCTGGTCCGTTATGTAATTGTTGAAGGAGCTGGCGCGGAGGGCAGCCGTGCGGTTTTCAAAGATGAGCTGACGGGGTACGATTATGAGATGAAAATGCTCTACCCCACTCAGAGGGTTCATTTGGAGGGTTTGCAATCTACCCTTGAGCCTTCGATGTACGGTTCACCTGGGGCGCAATTGTCAAGGGTCATGGCGGAGAACATTTCCACGAAAGAGCAAAGACCTATCAAGGTGGTTGTTTCTGAAACTTTGGTTGCGAAATTAGGTGGGTTGTACGCTTACGCTTAGTGAGCGGACTAATAATCCAATGGGTGAGCAGTTTGACTAGACTCGGAATCTTACTAGGGATCGCTGTAGTGGCGGCGGCTCTTGCTGCGGCACCTATGCCACTTATAGTGAACCTGCCGAACACGAGCCGAGGAGTTGTAATTTTCCCGAACCTATTGTTCGCAGCTCCCATGATCCTCTTAGGAGCTCTCTTATTGCTCTATGGAGCCACAACTGGAAAGTCGAAAGAACCTCAACATGCTGCCTGAAGATTGTGTAGTTCACGTAGGACCTGAGCTAAGGTCACGAAGAGGCTGATAACCGGAATCTGAACAAGTGTACCACAAGGGTTTTCTTCCGGAATCGGTGCTTGCGACAAAACTTCGTTCGGTAGGTCTCAAGTTGAAAAAAGCTTATGCGATGCTAGTCTGCTTGTTCGTAACTTCTCTCGTTCTTGCATTTCCCAACGTTTACGCGCAAAGCACAAGAATCTATGAACTAGTGCAACCAATTCACGTGGTTGCCGGCGGCCAAAGTCCCATAGAAGTCACGGCAATTGTCTACTACAATAATACAACCCCAGGGAATTACCTGTATACCGGGATAATTGACCAAGACACGACTCCTCATGAAATTACACCCGGAATCGTAACCTCCTCGCCTGACTCATGCCTAAACCAACCTGTGCTCGCCGCGCTCTGCGTTATCGGTATCAAAACGGCAACGAGTGCAGAACACTTGAACTTCAAGATCGGTGGAATCCTTGGCGGGAAACACGGACCTGGAACATGGGATTTGAACATGACAACGGCGCTCTTCGATCCCGCTCACAATCTAATCCCGAAAACAACGAGTACCGTTCTCTTCGGTATCCAGCTGACGCCCCTAGCGTTGAAGGTAACGGTTCCAGCCTCCGTAGCTATTTCCGTTGATGGAGTGCAAGAACCCCCTGGCCCAGCCGTGGTCGGAGTTACATTGGGCAAGCACAACATTTCAGTACCCGCTCTCGTCCAAGTCGGCCCAACAACCAGGTTGATGTTCGACCATTGGCCTGACGGGTCGACTGACACGAATAGAACCGTTTTCATAATTAGCGACACGAACATTACCATTGCCTACGTGACGCAGAACTTACTCACATTAGCAGGCCCCCAGGCAATTTCTACAGGGGCAGGATGGTACAACGAAGCAGAAACAGCAACGTTCTCAGTCGCACAGACCGAACCCATACCCGGCCTACTCGGAAGCTTGGGAGGCAAGATGAAGTTTCAAGGCTGGGACGAGAACGGCCAACTACTCACAAGCTCCACCACGGGAACCATATCCATGAACAGACCCCATACGCTCACTGCAGTTTGGCAGGCAGATTATTCTGAACCATTACTCATCTTGACAGGAATCCTAATCATCTTTGCCTTAGCTTACCTCATGGTACGCAGAAGACCTAACAAACCGGCAAGGCGCCGGCCCCATCGTCGCCGTAAGCGAGCTAGGCAGCGAAGATGAACTCTTTTTGAAGCCTAACGCATAAGGCAGCTTGAGGTGAGAGTGTTGGGCGGCAAAGACGTAGGATTGATTGGCCTTGGCGTAATGGGACAAAACCTAGCACTGAACTTTCATAACCACGGTTACTCGGTCGCCGCCTTCAACCGCACCGAAGAGAAGACCAGGAGTTTCACCGCCAAGCACCCCGAAATCGGCTCAACCTATACTCTCCCAGATTTCATCGGCTCGCTCTCACAACCGCGGCGCGTTTTCCTGATGTTGACAGCTGGTCCGGCGGTCGACGCGACCATCAGCAGCCTGACAAGTTTGCTTAACCGTGGGGATGTGTTGATGGATGGTGGAAATTCACATTTTCAAGACACGGAACGAAGATGTGGTGAATTAGGAAAGCACGGAATTCACTTCTTGGGAGTAGGTGTAAGTGGAGGTGAAGAAGGCGCGCTCAGAGGCCCATGCGTGATGGTCGGGGGCCCAAAGGAAGGTTACGAACATGTTGGCGAGATGTTAAGTCGAATAGCAGCGCATGCGGATGGCCCATGTTGCCAATACCTTGGCCCAAGAGGGGCAGGCCATTACGTAAAAATGATTCACAATGGCATCGAATACGCTATAATCCAAACCATCGCTGAAGCCTACGACCTACTAACCAGAGCTGGTCGCCTGAGCATCAAACAAGTACGGAACGTTTTCAAGGAATGGAGCGAAGGCGAACTCAACTCCTTCCTAATGGAAATTGCAACCCAAGCCCTCAAGAAAAATGACGCCGAAAGCAAGCGCCCACTAGTCTCACTAATCCTCGACCGAGCACAACAAAAGGGAACCGGAAAATGGACTTCGCAAAACGCCTTGGACCTAGGGATCCCAACCCCCACAATTGACGCCGCAGTCACAGCGAGAAACCTTTCAGCACTAAAGGATGAACGCGTTAAGGCCGCGCAAATATTGACAACAAGCAGAAAAACTGCGCCAAATTTACCACCCAAGAACCTCTCGGACAGGCTGGAGGGTGCCGTTCGGGCCTCAATAATTGTAGCCTACGCTCAAGGATTTCATTTGATGCGCGCTGCCTCGGAAGCATATGAGTATCGGATCCCGTTGGAAGAAGTCGCACGTATATGGAAGGGAGGATGCATAATCCGCGCCAAACTCCTAGATCCGATTAGAAGTGCGTTTCAGGCGAATCCAAACCTACAGAACCTACTGCTAAACGCTGACCTCGCTGAAACTTTGATCAAGCTTGACAAGAAATGGCGCGATGCGATTAAGGCCGCGAAGATTTCTGGAATTCCGACTCCCGCCCTAGATGCCTCGTTGGACTACTATGACGGTTACAGGAGCGAGAGATTACCCGCCAACCTCATTCAGGCGCTGCGGGACCTTTTCGGAGCACACGGCTACGAAAGAATCGATAAGTCAGGGCACTTCCACAGCGACTGGCTATCTTAAGGCTTCCAGCCTGGTCTAGCACCTACGCGACCTGTTCAATTGAGACAGGGTCTATCACGGGTTGGCTGCCTAGAACTTGCACCTTCACCTTACGCTTAGCAGTTTCTAAGTGTAAATTTGGGTTGGAGAGAAAATAAGAAAAGGAGATTGCTCCACTTTTCAACCAAGCGGAGCAGGTCTCAAAATACGGCCTTATCGTTTTAGGCTGAGAAGGTAATTGTAGGCGCTAAGCGCGGCGTTCGCTCCTTCCCCGATCGCTATGACAACTTGTTGCGCGTTTACATCAGTTACGTCTCCTGCTGCGAAAAGACCTGGTATGCTAGTTTGGTTGTTCTCGGTTATCATGATCCTTCCTTCCGCAGTTGTCTTCACCAGTTTTGAGAACAGCTCTTTGTTAGGAACGTATCCCAACTCGACGAACACACCCCTAACAGCGATTACTTTCTCCGTCTTGTCAACTTTGGAACGTACCAGCAGGCTCTCTACGGATGAGCTGCCACGAATTTCCCTCGCCTCGTAGTCGGTGAAGAATTGCACTCTTCCTGAATTCTTTAGCATCTTTCCGAGTTCTGTGTCCAAATACTTTGCTGGGAGGCCGACCACGTTGACCTTCTTGGCTATTTGTGCTAGTTCAGCTGTGGCTTGAAGAGCTGGCAGTCCGTCGCCAACGACGGCAACTTCCATGTCGATGAATAGTGGTGCGTGGCTGACGGCAGAGTAGCTAACCCCTCGACCTAGGAAGTCTTTTTCGCCGGGAACGTTGAGCCGCTTTGGCATTACGCCTATCGCGATTATGACAGATTTCCCTTTGAATGCCTTCCCGCCTCTCGTGGTTGCAACGAACTTGTTTTCTTTTCGCTCTAGTTTCGTGACTTCGTCAAGGTAACGTGTAAAGTCCAGGTACTCTATCTGACTCTTGAACTTGCCAACCAGCTCTTCACCGTCTATGACGAGGTTCGTTTCAACGTCAGGCAAGGAGAACTTGTAGTTAGTCTTCCCGCCAAGGTCTTCGCTGATCAGCATCGCTTCGATTCTTTTTCTGACTGCGTAAGCCGCAGCCGTTAGGCCCGCTGGTCCGCCGCCGATGATCAACAGGTCGTATTCTTTTTCTGATGCATCTTTCTTCAAATCAATTCCCCTCCGCTAATCCGGCGCCTTCCGGATGTAGCCTAGTTTCATGGATGTCTGTGTCATGTCCCTTGACCTTTTGATGATACTCGTTGCTTGTTCGAATAGTTGCGTTCTTGTCAACTTCAGGCCGGCCACTCCGACTTCTTGCGCTTTGAGAGCGACTGCGACGGCTTCTCTTGGATAGACTTCCCATTCGTCCATTGTTGGGGCGATGTAGTCTTCGCTGAGGCCCTTCTCACGTGCGCATTTTGCAAGCTCGTTAGCTGCGGCGATGCACATCTCATCCGTGATGGTCCTAGCGCGAACGTCAAGTGCTCCGCGGAAGATCCCTGGAAAGCCGAGGGAATTGTTGACTTGGTTAGGAAAGTCGGACCTACCAGTTGCGACTACGCGAGCCCCAGCCTCTTTCGCTTCCCACGGCCAAATTTCAGGGATTGGATTAGCGCACGCAAAGAGAATGGCGTCCTTGGCCATTGATGCAACCCATTCCTTCTTGATTGTATCAGGCCCCGGTTTGGAGAGGGCAATGCAAACATCGGAGCCCTTCATGGCTTCAGGTACCCCGCCTGATCGCTGGTCCTTGTTCGTGGTTTGGCAAAGCCGCCACTTGTCAACATACTCGGCCTTACGCATTGAAAGATCCTGCCTACTCTCGTTGAGGATGCCTTTCGTGTCAACGACCAATGTATTCTCTGGTTTTATGCCGTAGGCAAACATCAGCCGGCTACATGCAACGTTCGAGGCGCCTGCCCCCACCATCGTAACCGCTACATCGCTAGCTTTCTTCCCAACGAATTCGAGAGCATTGATCAAGCCGGCCAGGACGATTGTTGCTGTTCCCTGCTGGTCATCGTGCCAAACTGGAATCTCGGCTGTGGCTCTGAGTGTGTCGAGGATGCGGAAGCATTTGGGTTGGGAGATGTCTTCGAGGTTGACGCCGCCGAAGGAGGGCTGGAGCCATTTCACAGCCGTTATGATCTCGTCGGGGTCCTTCGTTCCTAGGCAGATTGGAACGGCGTCAACGCCTCCGAGGTATTTGAAGAGAATCGACTTGCCTTCCATGACGGGGAGCCCGGCCTTGGGCCCAATGTCGCCTAGGCCCAGAACACGAGTCCCATCAGTAACTATCGCAATCATATTCCACTTGTTCGTATATTCATAAACGAGCTTCTCGTCCTTTTGTATAGCCCTGCAAGGGTCAGCGACGCCTGGTGTATACCATATAGCGAAGTCATTGAAATCACGAATGCAACATTTTGGCACGATCTCCATCTTTCCGCGGTAGAATGGGTGGAGTTTCATCGCGTCTTGTGCTGGCTTCTTCGCTTTCTCGAGAAGCTGTTCTTTCGTAAGCGTTTGCAGACTTCTTCAACTCCTAAGTAAGGTTCGCAAATAGAAATGTCGTCTTTTAATTATCATGCACATGTAGCATATACTTCTACATATAGCGCCTTCTTTCATGGGAAACTCAGGCGCGAAACGAATGCAGTAAGTAGCGCTATTTGCCAAACAAATGTGCAAGGTAACTCGAACTAACAAGTGAGCGACCGATGTGCCTAGTCAAAGCGGCTAAGTTTCAGGCTTGGGATTCAACGAGACGCTTGCGGGCTCGAATGTATTGAGTTTTCATAGCGAGCTGTAATTGGCTATGGGAAGTGAGTAGGCTTACGCTTTTTTCGTGTCTTTTTTCGCCTATGCAGAACTCAGGCGGATTTCATGGGTCCAATTGGTAGGACTGTACGGTTGTGGGATTCGTTCAGAACTTCTGCGAGTGATAGGTAGAATGCGCTGAAGCCGCAGAAGACTCCTTCGATCCCAGCGATTGGGCCAAGCTGTGGGATTGCCTGTGCTGCAGTGAGTAGGAAGAAGAGTATTGCGAGCGAAAGGAATACTGTCTGGAGAGCGCGGTTGGTTTTGAGGGTTCCGAAGAACATGCCCAATGTGAAGAGGCCCCACAGGAATAAGTACGCTGCCCAGGCAGCGTTGTCTGGTGCTAAGAGCGGCAGTTCAGCGCCGGAGATTATGATGAAGACGAGCGTCAACCAGAAAGCACCATAGGAAGTGAAGGCTAAGGTTCCAAAGGTGTTTCCCTTCCGGAATTCCATCGCACCTGCCACCATCTGCGCGAGGCCGCCGTAAAAGATCCCCATCGCCACCACGATGTTGTTGATTCCGAAGAAGCCCATGTTGTGGAGATTGAGCAGGACCGTCGTCATTCCAAAGCCCATTAAACCAAGTGGCGCAGGATTCGCAAACGCTGATACTTTTGAACTCATCTCAGATCCCCTGCCTACTTACCCGTTCTCGCCATTTCGGCTTGAAGCTCGCTGTACGCGTTCTTCATCTCTTCGACGCTTGTTTCGTCTTCAAGCGTTGTGACGTCGCCGATGGGTCTCCCTTCAACGACTGCGCGCACAACCCGTCTCATAATTTTTGCACTGCGAGTCTTCGGGAGTTTGGCGACGAAGTAGATTGCTTCTGGGACTGCTATTGGGCCGATGGTTGTTCTCACGTGGTTCGCTAGTTCTTTCTTGAGTTCTGGTGTGGGGTCGAAGCCGGGTTTCAGAACTACGAATGCGACTGGTACTTCCATTTTGATCGGGTCAGCCTTCCCAATTACGGCTGATTCCGCGACAGCTGGGTGCGAGATGAGGCTGTCTTCTAGTTCGATGGTTCCAATTCTGTGGCCTGCAACCTTCAACACCTCGTCCGCCCGTCCAAGTAGCCAGAAGTAACCGTCGTCGTCCCTTAGGGCATAGTCGCCTGCGTTGTAGATTCCAGGGAACCGTGTGAAGTATACCTGCTTGAACTTTTCGGGATCGTTCCATAAGGTCATGAACTGGCCCGGCCAGGGCCGTTTAATGACCATGTATCCTTTCTCGCCAACCTTCACGGGTTCGCCATTCTCTCCGTAGACGTCAGCGTCAACTCCCGCGATGGGGAGGGTAGCGGAGCCGGCTTTTAGTGGAATTGGGACGATGCCCGGTTGTGGGCTGATTAGGATTCCGCCCGTTTCCGTTTGCCACCAAGTATCTACGATCTGGCATTTCTCGCGGCCTATGTTCTTGAAGTACCATCTCCACGCTTCAGGGTTGATGGGTTCTCCCACCGTTCCGAGCAGCCTGAGCGATGTCAGCTTGTGTTTCTGGGCCCACTGCTCACCAAACTTCATGTGCATTCTGATAGCTGTGGGGCTCGTATAGATGATTGTGACATGGTATTTTTCGACCAGGTCCCACCATCGGTCGGGTTGAGGGTAATCAGGCGCGCCTTCGTACATTAGAGAAGTAACGCCAGTTATCAGTGGACCGTATACGATGTATGTGTGCCCTGTTATCCAGCCAATGTCAGCGGTGCACCAGTACACGTCATCCTCCTTGACGTCGAAAACGGCTTTCTGCGTGTAGTGCGCCCAAGTCATGTAGCCACCGGTGCTGTGGGTGCATCCCTTCGGCTTTCCCGTGGTTCCTGAAGTGTACAAGATGAAACTTGGATGCGTACCCTCCACAGGTTCGGGCTCAACGTACTTCGCGGCGGAAGCAATCAGGTCGTGGTACCAAATGTCGCGCCCGCTCACCATCGGTATCTGATTCTTTGCCCTCTTCACCACGATGACTTTCTCAATTCCGCTCGATTGTTTGATGGCTTCATCAACAATGGGTTTCAGGTCGAGGGTTTTCCCTTTCCTGAAGGCTCCGTCTGCTGTAATCACCATTTTGGATTTGGAGTCGATCATTCGGCTGGCGATGGATTGCGCTGTGAAGCCGGCGAAGATTACTGTGTGAATGGCCCCAAGCCTTGTGACCGCGAGCATGCTAATGGGAAGCTCGGGAATCATGGGAAGGTAGATCGTGACCCTATCGCCTTTCTTGACGCCAAGTTTCTTCAGCGCTGAAGCGAGCTTGTTTACTTCCTCGTAGAGGTCATTGTAGGTTAGGGTTCGCTTTTCCCCATTTTCGCCTTCCCAATAGTAGGCTACTTTCTTCTTTCTCGCGCCGGCAACCTGCCGGTCCAAGGCGTTGTAGGAGAGGTTGGTCTTCCATTCGGGGAACCATCTTCCAAAGGGTGGCTGATCCATCTCGTCAAAAGCCTTCCCCTTCTTCTCATACCAAAATAGCTCGTCGGCGGCCTTTCGCCAGAACGCGTCAGGATCTTGAATGCTTTTCGTGTGAATGTCCGTGAGAACTTTTATGTTGTTCCGGTTCTCTGGAAATATCATTACCGTAGTTGGTAGAATTTCGCGTAGTGCCAATGCAAACACCGTTTTAGTTACGTTGAAGCTTGCGAAGTTAGCGAATTCTTAACTGTTTAGTTCGAATTCCATACTCTGATGGTACTACGAAGGCTGTCCCCTAAGGTCTCTTCTCAGAATTTTGCCAACAGAACTCTTCGGGAGTGCGTCCCTGAACTCAACAACCCTGGGCGCCTTGTAGTCGGCGATTTTATCCTTGCAGAAAGCGATAATATCCGATGCTACAACCTTCCCTTTGAATTCCTCCTTCAAAACCACAAACGCCTTCACGGCTTCTCCGCTTTGAGAGTCGGGCATGGGGACTGCGGTTGCTTCTTTGATGGCGGGATGTTCGGAGAGAGCTTCCTCCACTTCCCTAGGCCAGACTTTCAAACCAGAAACGTTGATCATATCCTTCTTCCGATCCACGATACGAAAATACCCATCAGGGTCCATTACCGCAATGTCTCCAGTATGGAACCAACCATCCCTGAGGACCGCCCCGGTTTCCTCATCGTTCTTCCAGTAACCTGCCATGACCTGTGGCCCGCGAACCACTAACTCCCCAACCGTCCCCGCGGCGAGCTCGTTCGCGCCTAATTCTAAGTCAACAATTCTCGCTTGCGTGTCTGAGATTGGTATCCCGATTGAACCAGGCCGGTTCTTGCTGGGGTCGTCTAGGGGGTTGACGTGTGTGACGGGGCTTGTTTCAGTTAACCCATAACCTTCAACAAGCCTCCCGCCTGTTAATTTCTCGAATTCCCCTTGCACGCGGATGGGGAGGGGTGAGGCGCCTGAAACGCAGACGCGAATTGAATGGAGGTCATGCTGCCTTGTTTCGGGTTGATTGATTAGGGCAATGTAGGTGGCCGGTACGCCACACAAGATCGTGGGTTTGTAAGTGTCGATGGCCTGAAGGATGCCGCCGATGTCCCGACCGTCAGGGATGAGAACCATTGGAGAAGCTGTGTGAACCGGGACATTCATTGCCACGGTCATCCCATAAATGTGAAAGAAGGGTAGAACCGACATGTGAACTTCTGCACCAGACCTCATCCCAAGCCAAGAAGCGAACTGCACCGCATTGGCCACAAGGTTGTAGTGAGTCAGCATAGCGCCTTTCGGTACTCCTGTTGTTCCCCCCGTGTACTGTAGGAGGGCGAGGTCACTTCTTGGGTTGATTTCTACTGGCCTCGTTTGTCCTGCGTATTCCGCGAGGAGTTTGCGAAGATTCACTGCGTTCGGGAAGGCAGGCGACATTGGAGAACCTGGGACGTAGTCGCTGATGCTCGTTGTGAAGACATGATTGACAAGTGTCCTCTCCCTAACTGGTTGGACGTATGAGTACAGCTTGTCTAGGCACACGAGAACTTTCGCGCCTGAGTCTGTTAGGATGTGGGCGAGTTCCTTCTCCTTGTAGAGTGGGCTTGCTGTGACGATGATTGCGCCGACCCGCAGCGCTCCGTAGTAAGCGAAAACGAATTGGGGTAAGTTTGGTAAGTAAAGTGCTACTCGGTCCCCCTTCTTGACCCCAAGGGCTTGAAGAGCCGCGCCGAAGCTGTCTGCCAAGGCATCAAGTTCCCGGTAGGTGATTGTGCTGCCGCTATAGTAGATGGCAGGCTTTTCAGTGGATCTTGTGGCTGTCCTTCGAAGAAGTTCTCCTAGAGAGAGGTTCGGGTAGTCAAGTGAGTGGGGCACACGCTTAGGCCAACTGTTTAGCCAAGGCCTTGCACGCGACTCGAGGTTCATTGATGATTCGTCCAGATGATTCCTTCTGAACCGCCTTAAATCCCCTAGGCTAAACGGGTGGCCAGTGATGAAAAATGCAAACCAACCATCTGCTCCCAGTCATCCTGGGCGCCGTCCTGTTGACGCTGGCCGCGACCTCTGTCTACGCCGACCCACTTGTAGCTGGTGGCTATGTGATGGTCGGAAACCAGTACACGGTGACCACTATCCGTGGCGAAGCAAGCGCATGGGTTAACGGACAATGGCTAACGGGACCCGCCGACCTAGACCTCCAAGTACAAGTGACCTTTGCAGGCCCAAACAACATAGCCTTCAAAGTAATCTCCGGCAGCTTCCAGGTCTTGGACAAGCCCTACATACTCGATGTCGGCAACTGGAGGGGAAATTACAACCGCAACACCGCAACCTCAGTCTATCAAGGACCAGCCACAGCACCGGACGGGGAAAATGGATACTTCGTACTCTTCGGCCAAGACACTACCCAGGCCCAACAGGGCACCTACATGACCATTTACAGCGACTTTCGGGGAGAATACGGCGCACTATGGCACGTTAACTTAGTAGGCTTCCGCTACAACTAGACTGAATCAATGGACGAGGAAACTAGCCCCGTCCTTTTTTCTTATGGTTTTTCTGATCGCAACGCATACACCCTTTCTGTATGACCAAGGCTAGAAATACTTCATTTGCAGAGTGAAATCAGACCAGGTCGAGCCCTTTGAGCATGAATCTAGAACAAGCGGAACATATTGTGATGAGTCTCTGGGGGAAAGATGCCGGAGCTTGGCGAAGGTATTGGGTTCCAGTATTCCGAAGATTTGCGAAGGATCTAATCTTTGACTCGGGCCTCTCTCAAGGCCAACTCGTCCTGGACATTGGCACCGGGACAGGTGTGGCCGCGTTCGAAGCGGCCCGCAGAGTCAAATGGAGCGGCTTCGTTTTTGGCATAGATCGTATGGAGTCAATGTTAGCTGCTGGGAGAGCGGAGCCTGAAGCGAGGAGGCTCAGAAACGTACGTTTCTTCTTGATGGATGCACAAAAGCTCCTGTTTCCTAACCAAATATTCGACGTGGCCGTGTCTAACTGCGGAATTTCCTCCGTAGGGTTTCGTCAAACAGTTGCAGAAGTTTACCGAGTGCTTAGGAATAGAGGGACATTCGCCTACAGTGATTGGCGTTTGAAGGATGTTCAAGCGCATAGAATCTTTGGCGAAACTTTGCAGCAGTACCGCACGAGAAACCCTTCAAAAGAGCTTAGTCTCGAGAGGGCAGCGCTCGCAACATTGGAGCGGTTCAGCAACCGCGAAATGAACTTTGATGAGCAAGTTCGTGCGCTTAAAATGGTGGGTTTCAAGAGAGCCGAAGTCAAAACTCGCAATTACAGAATTACATTGGATGGAATTCAAGGATATTTGGACATGCGGTTCAAGAGGGCGCCCCTAAAACAGGAGCTTAGGGAACTGAGGGCTAGGAAGCAGCGGGAACTAGTGCGTGCGCTCAGGGACGAGTTGGCGCAGTTTATCCGAGGCGGACGCTTCCTGTTTGAGTGGAAAGTAACCTTTGTCACAGCGAAAAAGACGTAGCCACTACACCTGGGTCTTCTAAGTCAAAGGGTGCCCGCGTTGAGCTTCCTTAATAGAACGAACCTGCGCTGAGATATTCTAGTGAGCCCGCTTGAACGAACGTATGAAAATCTCATCTGGCACAAAGTGGGAACCGATAGTTGGTTACTCAAGAGTTGTGAAGGTTGGAAAGCTGGTTCACGTTTCAGGGACCACTGCAACCGACTCGCAGGGTAACATTGTTGGAATCGGAGACGCGGGAGCACAAACTGTTCAAACCTTGAAGAATATTCAAAGGGCTTTGGAACGTGTAGGTGCTCGACTCGAAGATGTGGTTCGCACAAGAATCTACGTTACCGATATGAAGCGGTGGGAAGAGGTTGGCAAAGCGCACGGCACATTCTTCAAGGAAATTCGACCAACCACAAGCTTGGTCGAAGTAAAGGGGCTAATCAATCCGGAAATGCTTGTGGAAATAGAAGCAGAAGCTGTACTCGACTAGCGCGGCTCAACGGAATGGTGAAGCTAGCTTATGGAAATGAAGAGCAAACTCGTCAAACTCGGCACGGTCTTCGACCACATTTATTCGATGTCCAATTCGGGCATGATGGATTTCAGGATGTACTTGGATGGCAAGTGGGCGGAACTACCGCAAAGGATCGAGGTTCGAAGCCCAATCGATGACGGTGTGATAGCAACTGTTCCATCGGCGTCAGAACGGGAAGCCGAACGTGCCGTCGAATCATCCTATATTAGCAGAAACCGAATCAGGACCATTCCGGCTGTGAAGAAGATAGAAATCTTCCAACAGGCACGCGAAATACTGCTTCAAAATATCGACCACTTCGTCAGAGTTCTGACCCTGGAGGCTGGCAAACCGATTTCTAATGCGGAAGGGGAGGTAAAGGCAACAGCTGAGCGATTGAAGCTAACGCCGGATGAGTACGGAAAAATTCGCGGCGAACATATACCAGGGGATTGGTCTGAGGAGACTGTGGGCACGTCGGCGGACGTGCTTAGGGAACCGCTGGGTGTTGTCTTAGCCATTTCACCCTTCAACTACCCTCTCTACATCACCGCCACTAAAGTCATACCCGCACTTCTAGCAGGCAATTCAGTTGTGGTGAAAACTTCGAGTAAGGATCCGCTTTCTTTCCTTATGTTCGCAAGAATATTGGAGCTAGCTGGTATACCTGCGGGCACGCTCAACGTGATTACGGGCAGAGGACAGGTCGGCCAGTATTTGGCAGGTCACGATAGGATTAGCATGTTGACGTTCACTGGTAGCACGGAAGTGGGAAGAACTCTAGCCCGTGTCGCCGGCTTGAAGAGGTTACACATGGAACTCGGAGGAAAAGGTTCTGCCATCGTTCTGAAGGACGCAGACATAGATCTCGCTGTAACTGAAACTGTGAAGGGGTCGCTAAGTTATAGTGGTCAACGATGTGATGCTGTGTCTCGCGCTCTTGTGGAGCAAGAAATCGGGGATGTATTCGTAGAGAAAGTTCTGAAGGAAGTTGGAACATACAAAGTAGGTGACCCACGGGACCCGTCCGTCAAGATTGGACCACTGATTGATCATGGTGCTGTGGAAAGGGTTCACGGACTCGTCTTAGACGCCATCGGTAAGGGCGCCAAGATCCTAACTGGAGGAAAACATGAAGGAAACTACTATCACCCGACAGTTCTGGATCGCGTTCCGTTAGAGGCTAGGATTCTGTGGGACGAAACCTTCGGTCCCGTAATCCCGATCGCGCGTGTGAAGGATGTGGATGAAGCTATTGACCTTGCCAACAAGTCAAGGTATGGATTAGATTCATGCGTGTTCACTAATAACCTCAACCTCGCAAGAAAAGTGGCGAAGCGTCTAGAGGAGGGCGAGGTTACGATAAACGCCGCGCCCCGACATGGTGTCGGCTACTACCCGTTCGGTGGCAACAAGGATTCAGGCATAGGCAGGGAAGGAATTGGCTACAGCATAGAAGAAATGACCCGACTTAAGACGGTAGTCTACAACTGGAGACCCGCAAAAGTTTGGGCGGACCTTATGAAGGAACAAGACCACCCATAGGCACAGTGGGTTAACATGCAACGGTGAAATATCGGCGGTCAAAGAGCACTGTTCGTAATGCTATTGATCGGCTTCCTGTTCGGCGTCGTCACACTTTCTGTCATACTGGTAATATGGCACATAATCCTCGGCACATAACAACCGCCCAATATGCCAATACCCGTAATCAGGAGCCAAACTCGCAACCATGAAAATCTAGGCGAACCGTCTTTTTAGTCGCAAGCCGATGATAAGACGGACCCTAAAAAATAGGGGAGTTTATCGGCCGACGCTGGCCGAGTTCATACCCTTAAGCGGTGATTCCTGATGCATTCAAACCACACGGCGTAAGCCGCACCCATAACTTTCGAATGCAATCTAATGAATCTTTGTCAGCGCCAAATCCAAGCAGTCGGCTAAGCCAACTTGCTCAAGCCACGAAATGCATGACTAGTAGACCCGTCGTCCAAGAGGAACGTCGCTCTCCGGATGAAGTACGACAACGCCGGATTTTGGCTCGTCATCAACTCCCAGGATCAGAACCTCGCTGAGGAAGTTCGCAATTTGCTTAGGATGAAAGTTGACCACGGCTATCACTAGACTATTCAAGAGCTGTTCCTTTGTGTACCTCGTTAACTGTGCGGAAGTTTGCTTAACGCCGAGTTCTCCGAAGTCGACCCATATCCGATACGATGGGTTCTTGGCCGTGGGAAAATCCTCAACCCTGACTATTCGACCGACCCTCATGTCAACTCTAGAAAAATCAGCGTATTCAATCGAAGGCTCTATACTTGGCATAGTTTTCGCACCTACAAACATTTCCTAAACTTAACTAATTTATCCGTCTGCGGATATCGTGGTGCGGACAACAACTAAGCGCCGCTTCCTTCAACACCCATGGTTAGAGTGCGCCACACCCTAGTTTTCTTGCGCGCACGCTTGGATGGACCCCCCAGGGGGGGTGACTCAGTTTTCTGAGTCAAACGCGGCTGATTTTGCGCTTTCCAAGTCGCGCGTACGCTTGGAGGTTCTGGTAACTTTTGTGGGGGGCTTTTCGGTTTGGTAACTGGCTAGGGGGTTTTTCATATGGCTCAATTCTTGAGAGTCTTCTAGGGCGTTTTAAATACCAATACAGACGGACAGCATTTCATGCGCCCAGCTCTTCTGGTATTCCTTGGAGCTTTAGTGTTCGTAATCGCTATTGGCGTGACACTCTATGTTCAGCAATTTCTAACCTCAACAGTCGAAAAACTGTCTCTTTGGCTGATTGTGAGCGAGGTACTAGGGTTCGGGGGTCTCATCTTGGCAGAAGCATACGTTTTTTTATGGAACATCCGAGTGCTGACATTTGGCTCGATGAGCTTACTAAGGAAACCTTAACCACCGATATTGAAATCAATCTTGGTGCGACTAAAGTCATCATTCGGCAATTCATGCTTTCTGTCAATGTTCAACAAAGCCACATCAAAGATGCTGAACTACTTGTAGCAGTAAGTGGTCATAATATTCCGCGCTCGATTCGATATCCAGTCTCAGAGACGGTCACTTGGGATGTACTCTTTGAACCTAAATCCGAAGAGGTTGCAGTTCAAACGGGAGAGGCATTGGAACAATATATTCCCAGAGCGGTTCATTCCGTAGTGTGCAAGAAATATGCGCAAAATCTGAAGGCTGGATGGGCCCACTATGCAACCGGCTTCTATACTATAAAGGGCTACAACAACCTCTTTCTCGCTACGGAAAAGCCAGTCGTACTCCCATTAGCCAGCACGTATAGGCTTCATTTCGCTCTAGCGGGCGAAGGATTGAGATACGCGGCAAACGAAGGTGTCTATGTTGAGGCAGAAGACTGGAACAGAATATACGTAAATTACGACCGCCCAACGATTCGTCTGTGGCGAAGCCTTAAGAGAGGTGGCTTTAAGAAATTATCAAGATGGTTGTTTAGCGTTGAGTCTCCAAGGCAAACAGTTTCTTGAGCAAGGCGAGGTCGCTTTCGCAACCTTCAATGATTGTTTTCAATCCCATCTTTCGTATGTCTGAAAGTAAGGCGGTGTACCCCTTCAGTCGTTGTCCCTTAACATAGGCTTCAACTATCTTCCTCTCCCAGTCGCCTAGAATTCGAGCGCGTACCAAGCTTTCACCGTGCAGTTATATCACCGCAAGCATTATATTACTCTTGTGCAGTAATATCACCACACAAGGAATTGGTGAAGAAATTGGCAGTAACCCTTGAAGCACGACAGATTCGTGCGTGGGAAATGCTATCTAATGGAACTGAAATCAAACGCCTAAACGAGAACGCTTACCGCGTGAAGTCACAATCAGGGAACGGTCATTATCTTGTGACTAGAATGGGAGAAGATTGGGCTTGCGAGTGCCCAGACTTCCTGAATAGACAAGTAGCCTGCAAGCACATTTACGCGACTTTCTTCTCTCTGAATTTCCGAGAGCATGTAACAGCTCAGAACCTAGACTTAGCCCCAGAAATATCCGATAGCTCAATAGAGAAATGTGCTAGATGCAATTCAACTCATATCCAAAAGTGGGGCTGGCGTTATCATGCCAACAGCCGGACACAGCGGTACAAGTGCATCGACTGCAAGCACAAGTGGGATGCGAAGAACAACGGTTTCGAGAAGATGCACACGAACCCACACGCGATTACGGTCGCGCTAGACCTTTATTTCAAAGGCGTTAGCCTCCGAAAGATAGTTGACCACTTGAAACAGTTTGAGGGAGTGAACGTAAGCCATGTTGCGGTCATCAAGTGGATTAAGAAATATGTGGCTTTAATGCGTGATTATGTCGATGCTCTACATCCTGAACTTTCACGGGTTTTTCACGCTGACGAAACGAAAGTGAACATTCGGGGTCAATGGGTATGGCTATGGCATCTAATGGATAGCGACACAAGATTTCTACTCGCAAACCATGTTTCGCAAGGCAGAACCGTAGCCGACGCGAGAGAAGCATTCCGAGAAGCAAAAGCCGTAGCTAAGACCGATGCAAGGGTTCTACTCACCGATGGCTTGTCGTCGTATGTCCCAGCAGCACAAAGAGAGTTTCCGAATGCGGTGCATGTTTCAGGAATTGGCATTCAGGGTCGTGTGAACAATAATCGCATGGAACGCTATCATGGCACATTCAAGGAGAGATCGAAAACGATGCGAGCAATCAAGAAACCAGATTCCGCATTCATTGAGGGACAACGTATCTACTACGACTACCTACGCCCACACACAGCACTAGGGGGCAAGACACCAGCGCAAGCGGCGGGAATCGAATTAGGTCTTACTGGTAACATGTGGGAGTCGCTAATCAAGAAATCAACTCGTAAAGGTTAGCGTTATTTCCTCGTTTCAACTTATCCATGGTCATGATTTCAGTTCTGTTCGTCTTTATTGCAATTCTGTTTCTATGTCTAGCTGTTGCCTCATACATCACTAAGTTGGGCATTGAGAAATCGAATCATGACGCTATTGAATTGTTGCGCAAAAACATAGAGCGGAATAGGCATGGCGTGAAAGGATGGGGTTCTGATGTGGGTTATCTTTACCAGACTGTCAATTGGCATTTCCGCTTGGAAATCATAGGTTTCGCGGTAGCCTCTCTTGGAGCGATTATTGAGTATCTCTTGGCTATTGGTTGGCATTGAATTCCCCCGCAAGTTAGCACTAAGGGAATCCATAATCGTCACCTACGGAAGTTAGCAGAACCGGAATCAAGCTAAGAAGAAGAAAAAAGAAGTCTTAGCCTAAAGACAACATTGGGAAGCCGTAATAAAGGAGGCACAACAAAAGAATTCTTGATTTCTTCCCTTGGCCACCACAACTTCTGCCACAGTCCAGCACCGCCTAGGATTAAAAGTTGAGATTAGGTCTGAGGCCCCCTTCCTTAGGTTGGGCAAGCATAAATGGGGAAAGCGTGAAGATTTCGTCGATACGGAAGGTTACGCTTTGCGGTTCAAGTTCAAGAACTTGCAATCAGTGCCTTTCCCTTCCGGATGTGCATTCATGCGAGTCATCTGGACATCTGGGCAATTTGTCACTTGGCGAGTAGATATCCCACAACTGAAGCCGGAGCAAGAAGACTACGCCAAGTTCGACCGTGTCCTTACAGAGCAGAAAAGTGAGGCTCTCTCAAGCGGTTTCGGTCTTTTCTTTTGCAGAGGGATTGACCCCACGAACACGGGTCTAACTAGCTTTGACGGCGCAACTTCGTATGAAATCGGACCGGATGGCCAATCGATTCAGAGTGTCAAAGTGACTACGTGGAATACAATCTATGCTAAGTACAGCATGTACATTTCCGCAGTAGCCTTGATAATCATAGCACTTGAGGGATTCATCCCATTTCTATCTTGGGCGTTTTCGGTTCTTGCACGATTTCTCTGTTCGTGCGTGCGCGTTTGGTTGAGTTGAGTTGGCGTCAAGTCCCGAAAGCCAGTAACGTAATGTCTGCGTTTGGTGACGCATTTTTTGGGTGTTGCAACAAACCGTTTGGTGGGCATAGGGTCTGCGTCGAGTCTACGTGGGTGGGAAAAATGCTCGCATTGAGCTTACCTTCAGTTTGCCTCTCTGGTTTGGGTCACTATGGCCCTATTCGCTTCTGGGTGTAAGTCTGGATGCAATGGTTGCGACTTTGTTGCGTGAGGGATTTGGCCCGTTACTTTCATCTTTTCAAGTTGAAGCGGTAAGTACACTGGGAATTGTTGTTATCCTCGCGTTCGGTGCGATTGGTGTCTCTTCACTATGGTTAGAGTGAGTGCGGGAATCAACAATTAGGATGCGTGTCGATAGCCCAAAAGGTTCTAGGAAAGGAGACCTCTTGGGGCGGCGTGTCGTTTTGTTGATAGAAGATAATTAACGTAAAACTAGCACCAAATATCCGCGTACCCGCGTACTGCGGTTCCCAATAGGTTCCCCACATTGGGAAGTTTATGGGGAATGCCCAAGTGACGGTTTCGTTAGGTCCTTCAACGACCTTCGTTATTGGCTTGCTGAGTGGTGGATACAAGTGGGAAGCCTTTTGATCGTTTATCAGGTCGATGTAACTGACGACGATTGAAGCGTTAAGGTACCGAACATTTTCGCTGTAGCTATTTCGTATGGTGATTGCAAAGTAGTCGTAGGTTCCCCCTGTCTCATTCATTAGGCAACCTTGGCTGCTGCTCATGGTAAAATTTGACGGTTGAAGAGCGGCGGTGCTTGAACTCGTAGGATACAGTGATTGTTGGTGTTCGGCGTATGATTCGTACCCAATGGCTGCTACCAAACCTAGTGTGACAAACACTGCGGTTATCAGAATCTTCTTCCAATTTGATTTCGTTTTGGGCTTCAAGTCTTACTCTTTCTATCTTCTATTCTTGCGTTTTGTATTATTGTTTGCTAACTCGTAAATAGTCAACTGCCATAATGCTCGTGTTGAGCTACACCTCCGTTGCAGTCAAAACTCAAGAAGAGGTCGAGATGGGGTTTTAATGATGTCACATTTCTCGTGATAGGATTCGGGATGTTGCTGCTAGGGGTTTTAACAGCAATTTTTGTACCTCTTCAGTACTACGATTCCTCTACTGGTTTGTACGTAGGTCTCCCTTCAGCTTACCTATTTTTTGGCGGCCTTGTTGGAGGACTATTGATTATAGTAGCAGTGGGCCCGTTCGCAGCGCTAGGTAGGAGTTGTTGGAGGTGCCATGAAAAGATGGTTAAGGTTCAAACTAGTACGGAGCGTGGTCTACTCAATACATACTATGCGTGTCCCGCCTGTGGCGCAGGAAAGCGTGATTCTACGTGGAACATCTAACGATAGGAACCACACTAACACCAGCACCAAACGAAATGTTACAACAAGAATTAGGTGGCCTACCAAACGTAGACGTGACATTACCCGAAAAACTGAGTGCCCCCCTGAAGTTACCAGCCCTCAGAACCACCCTCCAAAGTTACCAGAACCCGCTTGGAGGCGCCCCCTAGGGGGGTGGGTCACTTTTAGTGGTCCAGACGAAGATAAATCTCTAGATGGTTATCTTGGTCAAGTACTTGATTGCTGTCCCAAGCAAGTATAGGGCAATCGTCGCACCAAACATTATGCATGTAATCTCTATGAAGTCCTTCTTGAATGCAGCTCCGGAAATGACGGCGCCGTAGAAGCTTATGAAAGCTATCAGCAGCACAGCAAAGAACAGCGAGGCACCTAACGCGTCAAACATAACCTTCGTTAGGAAGTACGGTGTCGCCAAGATCACCGCCGTAACGAAGTAAGACACTCCAGTGTAGACGGCTGAAAGCGCCGCGGATCCCTTGAAACCAGTCTTTGCCTGTGCGTACGCGGCCGATGCCATGGCTACTGACGCTGCTGCACCAGCAATTATCCCGGCCAACCCCGCCAGTTCTGTTGAGTTGTAAATACCCAGTGAGCCAGCGTGGATGCCCGCGATTTCAACTAGCGCGTCCGCCAGGCCTAGCACTATGAAGGAGATGTATTTGATCTGGGGTTCATTGAAATCTGAAAGCTTCATCTCATGTTCTTCTTCGTCCGCGATCATTTCGTTGTATTGCTTCTTATCCTTCGACGGAATCATGTACGCTAGATCACGGTACTTCTTGATAGTATTCTTCTCATTCCGTTCGAGGTACCTTACTGCGAAGGTTACACCCAAGATGAATCTAAGGAGAACGATCATGTAAACAGTGAGCTTGTTAATTGTGGGCTTTCTTCCCGGACAATACTTCTTCCAGAGAATGTAGTGACGGTATTCCATACCGGCAAGTCGGCGAAGTGTTCTGCTAAATTCACGGGTCTTGAACTTAAATTCCGATAGCCTCTTGTAAACAGCGAAATCGGTATACTCGTCTTTCGCGCTTTCGAAAGCGATCTCTGCAAACGCCGCTTGATCCAACCTTGCGCCACCCAACTCCATGCAGACCATAGGAGGAAACGTCTGGGCAGATAAACCTAAAGCACATGCTTCGTCTGAAATGAAACGTATCTAAATCGTTTTCAGGGTGGGTTCCTTGGTTCTAACAATCAGTTATCTGCAAAAAATCGTGTATGTCTGTGAAATTTGCGGCTTCGGGTATGCCGACGAGACTACAGCGAAAAGCTGCGAGAGTTACTGTAAGACTCATGAAAGCCCGTCCCCGCAAACAACGAGGAGAGCGGTTCTCCGTCCCGAATAACTTTGGCTGAGGAGGGTAGTTGGTTACCCACCATTCTAGAAGTAACTAGGATGATGCCCTAATTCAACAACCTAGTTTTCCATCTTTAATGTCAGGTTTAGCGCACCATGTTCATAAGTGGTCTGAAGTCTAGCTTGCTGGGTTGAGTGAACGGTGGAGGGCACAAGCCCCAGGGCTGCCAACTCAACGGGTGTTGCTGCGCGATTTCTCCTCATCTTGGAACGCTTCTCGGCTAGAGCTCGTGTGACGAAGGGAGTATACTCGATTGCAATCATTTTCTTTATCTTAATCGTGATAACCCCCGCGATCGCAGGCATAGTTTTTCAACTCTTTTCACTTCCTAGTTTGGCTTTGAGCCCTGTCGTTGCGAAAAGGATGGAAGGGGCCGTAGCATGGTCCTTCGTGATTGGACTGGTCGTTTCGACTCTAGATGTTTTAGGCGGTATCCCGTTGGCTTGGCTTATTGTTAGAAGTCACGGGCATTGGATAACAATTCTTGATAGCCTTGCTGATATTCCATTCATAGTTCCTACTGTAGCTTTGGGTTTCTCAATCTTGGAGTTCTGGAGCAGCCCGGTGGGTCTCGCACAACTATTTGGATCTACGAGCATTGTGAGTCCTGGCGTTATACTGATTATGCTCCTCCACTTCGCATTCTCATTTCCAGTAATTGTGCGTGTAATGGTGGGCGAATTTCTGAACTACCGTGAGACCTACGAGGTCGCCGCGCGAACGCTCGGCGCTTCAGCTTTCACTGCGGTACGAACTGTCACAATGCCTATCCTTAGACCCGGGATATTGGCCGCCTTCCTGTTGGCATTAGCGCGTTCACTCTCAGAAACAGGGGCAACTATAGTTGTGGCCGGAGCATTCGAGAACGGAACGGTGTTCATTAACAACGCGCGTGGATCAGGCTTAACGTCAGCCGTTGTTATCGCGAGTTTGATCATGATAGTTTCGTCGCTTGTAGTTTTCGGACTGATTAAAACCATCGCGCCGAGAATCAGGGTTGCTCCACTCAAGGTTTGGCCTAATCTTGAAAGAAAACTAAGCAAGTCACCTGTTGTAGCAACAAGGAATGCGATTAGCCTAATCGGGTTTCTAGTATTCGTCCTTCTCCCATGTCTTTTCATTGCCTTACCAGCAGTTGAGGCTGTTGCCGGCGGAACCGCGACTGATGCCTTTGCCGGAGTCGGGCCCTGGAAGGCTTTCTGGTCGAGTATGCTCCTCTCCTATGTGGTAGCTGTCCTAGCGACCATCGTTAACATCGGATCTGGTTTGCCAGTAGCTATCTTGATTGCGAGGAACCGGTTCGGGACGAGGATGGCAAGGGTCGTTGATGTTCTCGTCGACCTCCCCATAATCGTGCCTTCTCTTGCGCTTGGAGTTTCGTTGAACTTCTTTTGGCGCAACATGGGCGCTTTGCCAGAATTCTGGATAATCGTGCTAGCCCACACCACCATAACCTACAGTTACTTCGTTCGTACGATGGCGGCCTCGATTCAGGGAATAGCACCGGAACTTGAGGACGCCGCAAAAACATTAGGAGCCCAGCCTCTTCGCGTCTTTCGAAAAATAACACTACCCCTCACAAAGTATTCTTTGTTATCCGGAGCCATCTTAGTCTTCACCAGAAGTGTGGACGAGACGGGTGCTACGTCCGCAGTTGCTGTAACCCTCAAAACCGCACCCATACTACTAGTTAGCTGGATTAGGGGAACAGTGACAGTGACTCCGGCGGAACGCGCGCTAGGAGTCGGTTTTCTCGTAGCAACTTCATTCCTCGCATTGGTCGTGCTTCGGCTGATCACCATCCGCATTCCAGCCAGGAAAGTTGCATAGAGCATGCCCAGAGTGAGTTTTGCCAACGTCACGAAGAATTTCGGCAAAGTTGTGGCCTTGGACGAGGTTTCATTTGACGTCAGTGACGGCCAATACCTGTGTGTTCTCGGGCCGACGGGAAGCGGCAAAACAACACTGCTCAAGCTTTTGGCCGGTCTCTTAAAACCTGATGAAGGCATGATCTACTTTGATGGAAAACCTGTCAATCATTTAGATGCGCAGGATCGAAACGCGGTCTACGTTCCACAACAATACGCTCTCTTTCCCCATCTGACCGTGCTACAGAATGTAGCCTTCGGTCCATTAGCTAGAGGCAAATCTGCTTCTATCGCACTAGAGACTGCTTCTAAGGCATTGGATTTGGTAAGACTGTCGTGGCGAGCACAAGCGTTACCGAACGAACTTAGCGGTGGTATGCAGCAACGGGTCGCGTTGGCACGAGGATTAGCGTCAGGGGCAGGTTTACTGCTCCTCGACGAGCCTCTCGGTGCACTGGACGCGCGACTAAGACTAGACCTTCGCCACAAGCTTCGAGACCTCGTGAAACAGTCAGGTTTCACAGCTATACACGTGACCCATGACCAAGATGAGGCCATGAGTGTTGGTGACGAAATCATGGTTCTACGAAACGGAAGAATCCAAGATTATGGGCCACAACGCAGAGTCTACAGGAGACCTGCGAGCATCTTCGTGACCAACATGATCGGAGGGGCAAGCTTCCTTGAAGGCATAGTAGACACCACTGTGGGAGAGACCGCGTTGATTAACATAAGGGGCGGTCTCACAATCCAAGCACCTTCAAAAACCCTGACACTCACCGCGCCAGTTATCCTAGCTCTGAGAAAGGAACGTATCCGAATATCTCGCGACCGGCTTGAAATGGAAAACGTCTTCAAAGGCGAAATTCGCGGCGTCAGATTCCTTGGAAATTCCAAGGAGTACTTAATTCGCATTCCGAACGGTGACATCATTGCCTCACGCCAGTTCGCAGAAAGTGAGGACAACGCGTTCAAGGTAGGCGAGGAAGTGTTAGTAGGTTTCCTTGAGAGCGATGCCCTAGTCTTCGAGTATCCAGCGGAGGGCTTGAGGAAGGAGTTGGAGGTGGCATAACATGCCAAAGCTGGACTTGCTTGGAGTGTCGAAAATCTACGGAAACATCCAAGCGTTAGCCGACATCTCACTCCACGTTGAAGACAAAGAGTACGTATGCATACTCGGCCCTAGCGGTTGCGGCAAAAGTACACTGATCCGGTGCATCGCAGGCATTAACAAACCAGACAATGGCCAAATTCTCATCGACGGTAAATCCGTTGAGCAAACCCCAATCGAAGATAGGCGAATTGGCTACGTGTTCCAGGATATCGCCCTCTTTCCACACATGTCAGTTAGGGATAACATATCATACGGGCTCGCGGTTAGACATGCAGAATCGACTGAAATAACAACCGTTACAAACGAAATGTTAGACCTCATTAACATCCGAGACCGCTCCAAGGCCTATCCAAAGGAGCTGAGCGGCGGTGCGCAACAGAAGGTAGCAGTAGGCCGAGCCATTGCAACTGGATCTCACCTTTTCCTCCTAGATGAACCACTGGGAGCTTTGGACGCTATCGTTAGGGCGGAATTACGATATGAGCTGCGGAAGCTAGCCTCGGACCTCGGCCTGACTGTAATCCACGTAACTCACGACCAAGAGGAAGCATTGTCTATTGCGGACCGTGTGGTTGTAATGAAAAGTGGCCGAATTGTCGAAGTCGGTAAACCATCCGAAATTTACCTTTCACCAAGGAAACTGTTTACAGAGAATTTCGTTGGCGAAACTAATCTTCTAGAGGGAAAAGTATTGGGAACGGATGGCTCGCAGTGCACAGTGGACATTAATGGCCACAGAATCAGAGTTTCGGGATTTGGGAAAAAAGTTGGCCAGAGGGTGATCGTATCGATTCGCCCTGAATTCGTCCCATTGACAACGCCAACTGAAGTGGGATGGAAAGGGCTAATCAAGCAGGTCACTTTCTTGGGTAACTTGAACCGTTACGTTGTCGAGGTTGAAGGCGGAATTGAAATCATTGCTGAAGTGTCCACTGCGGAATACAGTACTGGTTTCAGAGTGGGCGAGAGCGTTAGGGCATCTTTTGACGATGGGCGCATGCTCTTATTTGACTATCCCGCAGAAGGATTGGAGAAAGAGACCAGCCTGGAGTAGTTCATTGCATCATGATGATTGAGGTGTGATGAGATGTCGCTAGAGAGTTGGCTGTTGGCACGTCGAACCGTGAAGGCAATGGGCTTAGTCCTTGAGCATTCGAGAATGACTACAGTCACCGTTGAGATACTAGGAAAATGTATCCAAGATGCCATCAAAGGTGGGAAGGATGATTTGGAGAAGAACTTCACTTTACTTGAGCAGAGGGAACATGAAGCAGATGTCTTGCGGAGGCGAATCATAGAGGAACTTGCACGTGGGGAGTTGCCTTCGGATGACCGTGTCAACCTGATGCGTCTGGGCAGGCAGCTTGATTGGATAACCGACTGGGCACACGAAGGAAGCCGCATACTCATCATGTTCGACCTCTCCAAAATGCCCAAGCAAATTCAAGACGTTTTGGTGGAAATGTGCTCCACAACGACCGAAGCCACATTACACGTTACAGACACTGTGCAGAAGCTTATGGATGGTAGTCTTGACGCATCCCTAAAAGCGGCCGACCAAGTCGAAAGGTTGGAGGAGAAAGTTGACGGCCTACACCAGAAAGCACGGGGTATCCTCAAAGATATCGAAACGGATGGGATACATGTGGGTTCGATTATTCTGCTCAGCCAATTCTTGGAAGCGATTGAGAATACTGCGGATCGTTGCGAAGATGCGTGCGACCAAGCTCGTGTCATGGCCGTTACATTGGCGAAGAGGAAAGAGTAGAATCAGTCTAGCGCACGATGGGCCTGCATTGTTTCTTGCTATGGAGAAACCTGCGAATCAACTCACCTCTGTACCTCACTAGCTCTTCTATTCAACTAGTAACTGTTCTGGCGCCAGGGATGGGAGTTGAACCCGCGGGTGTGAATCGAAGTAACCCCGCGAACTTGGGTATTTTCTCAGCGTTAGAAGAAAGGCTCTACCAGTCTTGACATCGACGCTACTTTATACAGACCTGCGAAGACAAAACTTCTGGCTAAGCTGAAGTGTGTCGGTTCCCTATAGAGGAGAGTCTCTTCGGCATTTCGGTTTGGAATACGATTACACTCCTGTGGAGACGCTCGTGCGCTAAATCCGATGGAGGTAGGCCATCTACCTTTGGAATAGACAGTAGTCGCCGGGTAGTCGCCGTTCTTTCTTCGGAGGTTTCGGGTAGGATTTTGGGCTGTGAAGCCACCCACTTGACAGCAGCATCTCAGCCCACCGTAGTGCAGCGATTGAAGCATCAATCACGGGAATATCGAGTGCCTGACTCATGCGCTCGGCAATCACTGAAAGTCCGGTACAACCCATTATGATTACGTCAGGTTCATCCTCATCGCGAAGTTGTTTTGCGATTTGGATGAGTTTGTTGGCCACTGCATCGTCGTTAGAAGGAATATCCGTAACAGCCACACCGGTGCCCCAAGTCGACCTGAAGCGGACGTCTAGTCCCAGTTCGCGGACATTTCTGGGAGCGCTGTATCGCTTGAACCGTTGCTCTCCTACGTCGAGTATGCTGAAGCTATCTCCCAACATTAAGGCCGTTAACATTGAAGCTTCCCCTGGGCCGATTACAGGGATATGGGCAACTTCCCTCGCAGCGTGTACTCCCGGATCCATGAAGCAACTTACGATGACCGCGGCGAAACCACGTCGTTCAGCATCCAATACGCGCTCTATGACGAATGGCGAGACAAGGGCGTCGTCGTAGTAACTCTCAATCGACTCTGTTCCGTACTTCAAGCTCTCCACAGTGACATCAAAGCCCTGCGAGGCTCTCGCCCGAAGGTATTGCTCATCGAAATTGTCAAACACGTTAGAGATTATGGGATTCAAAAGAAGAATTCGCTTCGACAAACCAATTCATCGGCCTTTCATTCTTCGGAGAACTTGTTCCACCTTGACCTTAGAGTGGGGTTCCATAGCTATCAGATCGGAATAATTTTCGGGCTTTCGAATGAGCTTGATACGACCTCCCGCATCGATCATTACCGCGCCAGGCAGGAGGCGACCGTTGAAATGGTTCATCAAATCAATATTGTAAGCACCTACATCCAGCATTGCAACCAGGTCACCGTTGGCCATATTGTCGGGAAACAGATGGCTCTTCGGAAGTTGTGGGGTCCCCAACAGTTCACCTTCCCAATCATGGTACACATCCGCCGAATCGCAAAGTGGGCCGGCCAACCGGTAAGGTACGTAATGTGACTTGCTCATTTTTTCAGCCGCCGATGTCTCATAGTACCAGCGCAGAACTCTGCTGCTAGGTGTGACGTTGAAACCCATATCGAGGTAGAGCCATTTTTCAGAGACTCTCTGCTTAGTGCCAACTACTCGCGATAATAAGACAGCACTGTTTGCGACCAAACGTCTGCCAGGTTCCATTATCACGGTGATGGGCCTACAGCGCGACGCCTCTAGACCCTTCGCTATGGAACTAGCGATCTCTTCGTCAGATGTCTTAGACGCAAGATACTCTGCCATTGGTTGCTGTGTTTCGTTGCGTGCGTATCGCACGGGTAGGCCTCCCCCAAGGTCAATGTGTTCTAGCTTAAGACTAAGCTCGCGTTCGACTTCCACAAACTTTTGGCCAAGCTTCAAAGCAAACTCTTGCCAACTCTGCACATCTGTGTTCTGTGAACCGATGTGTCCGTGAATACCGACTGGCTTCACAAAATCTTGATACTCTAACGCCCTTCGGTAAGCTCGCACTATTTCTTCGTAATTAATCCCAAACTTGCTCTCATGAATGCCTGTTTGAATTATCGAAGCCCCTGCATGAACATAAGGAAGGACGCGGAACGAGATATTCGCTCTCTTTCTTAATGATCGGCACACTCCCACCAGACGTTCCAATTCGTCTATCGAATCAAGGTTAATGCTTCTTATTCCCAGTCGCACGGCGAGTTCGAGTTCACGTCTCGTTTTCGCTGGACCGTTAAAGATAACGTCCGTAGGCTTGAATCCAGCGACTGCAATAAGAAACATCTCTCCTTCCGATGATATTTCCGGTTTGACACCTGCTCTCCGAAGGGTGCGGAGTACATCTAGGTTCGAGTTCGCCTTTGCGGCGTAGTACAGTTCCGTATTCTTCAAATGATGACCAAAGGCTTTGCGCACCTGGTCGACATTTTTGGTGAGGCGGCGCCTCGAAAACACAAAAACGGGTGTCCCATGCTTACGAGCAATATTGGACAGCTCTACGTTATCAAAGAACAGACCACCATTTTGAATTGAGAGGCCGTCTCTGAGTAGATCACGCGAGGGAACGTGCAATTACATCTTGGACAAGGTCTGAGTTCGTCAGAGAAAAGTGTTACTTACCACATTTGCTTGGAATACCTTGGCGCATATGCGTTTTCGTTGTAAACCAGTTAGTCGTAGTTGCGATCCCGTAACGTGGATTTTCAGTGCCTACCGTGGGCATGCCGACGAACTTGCTCCTTCGTAAAGGCTTATGTCAAACAGAATACCTGACGGTCCTGATCTTCATGCTCCTTCGCACGCAGGATTTGGTTAAGACCTTCGGAGGGCTCAACGCAGTCGATCATGTTTCGATTGAGGTTGATGAAGGAGCGCTCATTGGAATAATTGGTCCCAACGGTAGTGGTAAGACCACACTCTTCAACCTCATTTCAGGCGCTATCAAACCCACTTCCGGCAAGATCTACTTCAAGCAAGAAAGGATAGACGGATTGGAACCGTATGAGGCCTTTGCCCGAGGGATAGTCAGAAGCTATCAGATCCCCCACCTATTCTACGGGATGACAGTGCGTGAAAATACTCTTGTCCCCCCGCGAAGTCAGATTGGTGAAAGAATTTTGAGGGCCCCCTTCCCGACCTCTTGGATCGACCAGGAGACCCAGCTAACAAAAAAATCTCTTGACCTGCTCACGTTTCTTCAGATGAATCATCTCTTCGGCGCGATCGCCACGGACCTTTCTGGGGGACAAAGCAAGCTGGTCGAAATAGGACGAGCCATGATGGGTGAACCCTCCATGCTCCTGTTAGATGAGCCGACAGCAGGGGTGACCCCTAACCTCGCCACGGAGATCTTCGAAAATATTGCAAGTCTCAGAAAGCGTTACAACCTAACAATCCTAATCATTGAACACAAGCTTGAGATACTCTTTAATTATGTTCAGCATGCCTTCGTGATGGATAAAGGCAAAATAATCTATTCCGGATCTCCCTCCGAAGTCTCAAAAGACCCCAAAGTTGTGGAAGCATATTTTGGATACTGAACTGTTGTTGCGGAATTATTGTTATAAGTGAAATGAATCGCAGGATCTGCTAACAGGTCATTGTGGGCTTCCGTCTAAGAATTCTCGCGTTTGCCGCCTAAAAAGAGGCGAACGACTTCTTCGTTTCTTGCAATCTGATCTTTGGTGCCTTCAGCAATTTTGCTTCCCGCAACTAAGACATGGCCCGTGTCTGCTATTTCTAGAGCAGCCCTCGCATTTTGCTCAACGAGTAGTACGCTTACTCCCTTGTCGCGAATTTCACTTATTCTCGATATCACATTCTTGGCGATTTTAGGGGCCAATCCAGCTGTAGGTTCGTCTAGGATCAGAATCCGCGGTTTGCCTATCAGTCCCTTTGCAATGGCCAAAATTTGTCTTTCTCCGCCGCTGAGCGTGTTCGCGAGTTCCTTTCCCTTGGGATGAAGTTCTGGGAAAAGTTCATAGACCTTGTTTATCGCCTCCTCCCGCAAACTAGGTTGGAGGAGAATTGATCCTATCTCTAAGTTTTCGTGAACAGAAAGGCTCACAAAGATGTTGCTGACTTGAGGTACGTATGAGATTCCCATGCGAATCACTTTTTCGGTCCGACTTCGTGTTATATCCGTTCCGTCAAACATGATGTGACCGTCGAAGATATCCACTAATCCGACGACAGATTTTACGAGCGTGCTCTTTCCGCTTCCATTCGGCCCCATTACGAGCGTTATCTCTCCCTCGTGCAGCTTCAGCGATACTTCATTGACTACCCGCATCTTGCCGTAGCCGCAACTCACTCGTTGAGTCTCAAGAATCTGTTTACCGAGCATTTCTATTCCGAACTCGTCCTGAACGGAATCCTTAGGGGCTTTTCGGGAAACAGTCCCTTCGGGCGAAACACCATGACAAGTATAACCAATGCAGCCACAACCATGTTCCGAAGATAGCTTATCTCGAAACCGGGGTAAACGCCGACTAACGCAACCACTAGACTCGATGTTGAATCCATAGCCGTGAGTAGAAACGCTCCCAGAAGCGCACCTCTATTATTCGCCATGCCGCCGAGAATTACCATAATCCACGCATTTATCGTCCATACAGTTGTAAAACTGGCTGCGTTTTCGTAGCCGATGAAAAATGTGTAGAGAGCGCCAGCTAATGCGGACATAGCTGACGCGACAATTAGCACCTGGGCCTTTCGCGTCGGGACCACCTTGCCAAAAGACTTGGCAACCAACTCATCGTCTCTGATGGCCTTGAGCAAACGGCCAAAAGGAGAGTTGACGGTTCTGTCCGTGACCCCGAACAGCAAAACGGCGAAGCTCAGAACCAATGCAGCATAGGCAAGCGTTATTGAATGTCCATTCCCCAACCATATGAACGGATTGGGAATTCCCCCCAGCCCGTTCGCGCCTCCCGCTATGCTGGGATAAGATGAAACAAAGTTCCTACTAATCTCGCCGGTCAATAGCAGGGTAATTGCTAGGTAATCGGCACGCAATCTAAGTGCGGGATAAGAGGCTAAGTATCCGAAAATGCCTCCCACAAGCATGGAAACTACTATCGACACAATGAAGACCGTAATCGCCGCCGAAGGATTTGAGAAAGCATAATCGTTTCTGAGGCCGACCCCCGCTGGCGAAAATATGCTTCCGGGAAGTTCTCCGAGGTACGAAAGGAAAGTGACAACTAGGGCACCACTTGTGTATGCCCCTATAGAAAAGAAAAACACCTTGCCGAAGTCAGGTTGTCCAGCGAAGCCATACTCTAGATTTAGGCTCAGGGCCAAGATCAAATAGACCCCATAGAAGATCGACATTGTGCCAACAAAATTGAGTATGTCTAGTGCGAACGACCTCTCCTCCTAGACTTCCCTGAACATGCCTGAACTGATTCCAGATGGCCGAACGATGAGAACAAAAATCATTATTGAGAATGTAATGAGTAGTTTGTATTCGGTGGGAACGCCGAACGCCTGATTCAATAGATAGGCTCCTAGGTTCTCTGCGAAGCCGAGCAGATAGCCGGCTAATACAGTGCCGAAATATGTGAGCCCCCCCACTATTGCTGCAGCGAAGGCCGCCAGGAGAAGTATCCATCCAATTTCGGGAGTGATGAATGAATACATCGCCCAAAAGGACCCTACCAAACCTGCGATTCCGCCGACAATCAGCCAAACATACCTTCTCATCATAACCACATCAATCGCGCTTGAACGCGCTAAGGCGGGGTTGTCCGACATGGCTCGGATTTGTTTTCCAAATATCGTTTTCGACAATAACAACCGCAACAAAATCACTACTCCAAGAGTAGTTGGCAGTATCCACAGAAGGAGCGACGTTAGTTGAGCTCCTGCAATGGTGGCAATAGTCAGAACAACCACGTTTGCTTTGAGCGTTAGTAGAAACGCCGAGGCGGCGTAAATGAAAATTCCGTAGCGGATGAATATTCCTGCTGCAATGGATCCAAGCATCAGTTGAATGGTACCTGAACGTCTTTTGACGAGTGGTTTGAAGACAATTTCGTCCATAGCGAGTGCGGCGCATGCTGAGAGCACTATGGCTACGATGAGGCTGGAGATTATGTTCAAGTGTTGGTAGGTAGTCAGAACAGCGGCCGCGTAGGCACCGATGGTTACCAATTCCGCGTAAGCCCAGTTGTACATTTTCGTTGCGTTGATGCTCAGTGTCAGACCTAAACCGAGCAATGCGTAGAGGCTACCCACTAGGAAGCTGTTGATGACTGTTGAAAGTAGGTCTGCGAGCGGGATCATGGCGAAGAAAAACGAGAGGGTTGCCGCTTATGAACCCATTGTAAGTACACCAGTTGAACCAGACCAGCCGCCTATGTTGACGAAGTTGTAAGCTGTCTGACTGCGCGCTACGGTCCAAACTACATAGTCCTGAGTTGCTCTGTCGCCGTTCGAGTCCAATTGCATTGGTCCAGAGGCACCGAACATATGCTGCGCAATGATGGGGAGCATGTTCTTGACTGCCGTGGAATTGTAACTTCCAACGTTGAGTATCGTGTTTGCCAGGAGGTATATCCCATCATAGGCCTGTTCTCCGTACGCCATGGGAGCACTTCCACTAGCAGATTGAAACGCCGTTAGAAAGCTGTCTTCAATGGAATTAGGTGTTATGCTCTGCGGGAACGTGCCCGTCAGACTAGTTTGCACCTCAAATGAGCCTATAGCATCTGGCACTTTTGGTGGTAGGATATCTGGTCCTTTCGGGCCCTCGCTTGAGAACCATCGCACTTGCGTGAGCGTGCTGTCCACACTTGCATGCGTGAATATGTTTACGGCCTCGGCGGCAAAGCCGACGAACAATACAGCAGTCTGAGGACCCACCCCTAGGCTCTTAACATTCGTGGAGAGCGTTACAACTTCGGAAGCGTAATCAGCGAGGCTCGGTTCGTATGCTTCAAGCGAAACGGTACCCCCGAGGCCTGTGAAATCTGTCTTAAGAACCGCTGAAATTCCTTGACCGTAAGGATCATCTCTGTATATCACTGCTACCTTTCGTACTCCATCGTGCCAGAGCAGTGTTGAAAGAGCCTTTCCTTGAAAAGAATCTGGCGCGATCAGTCTGAAGAGATATCCCTTTGGCACAGCCAGTAGGTTCGATGTCGAAGACACACTAACGACTACAATGTCGTTTGAGTTCGCGTAGCTTTCAATCGCCGATAGCTGACCGCTCCAGCAATGGCAGAGTATTATCGTATCCCCCGCGCTAGCTAGCGTCTGAACTGCGCTAACTGCCCCGTCTGTCGTTGTCAAGCTGTCTTGTGGAGACGACAACGCGAACCTTACATTACTTCCAGATTGAGCCAAGTTCGAATTTATCTCTCCCAATGCTATCTGAGCAGCAGTAAGCGTCTCCTTCCCAAAGGACTCTCCACCACCAGACAGGTCTGTCACGATGCCTATCGTATAGGTCATTGTCTTAGTCGGTACTGAAGGTTTCTGCGAAAACGCCGCTCCCGAATATCCGAGTGCAGCTCCGACAATAAGGCCGATTATGAGAAAGACGACAACCCTTGTTGAACTCTGAGATTTACTGCTTGCCACCTGAAATCACGCAAAAAAGTATGGAAGGTGCACGTATATGTCTTTCGTAAGTTCGGACCTTTTCATAATCCGTAAAGTTCTAAATACAAAATACCGGATTAGGGAAGTCGTATCTTCCACAATACTCATCATAGGAACATATTCCAAAACGGAATCCTATTTTGCCAACCCGAGAGAGTTGGCGCCGGGGGTGGGATTTGAACCCACGAGGCCCAGAGGACCAACAGCTATCCTGGCCCATTCTAATTGCAGATCTCGAGGTTCAACGTCCCGGTTATTCGGGGGCTCTGTCGCCTTACCTAGCTAGGCTACCCCGGCGCCCGCGTAATCCGATGTTGAAGAACGTATTAAGCCTAAGATCGATTTTCGGATTGCCCGTATTAGTCTCGGATGGTGTGTTAGGTCTTCAGAAGGAATTTGACTATTAACACTCTTCGGAGTTCAGGCGTGTACCGAACGATTAGATTCTTGGATAGATGTGCCCTAGAAACCTGCGTCTATATGGGTTGACTTTGCTCTTGAGAAGGTCTTGCAGGACATAGTAGCTTGTTTCGAATTCACCAATAGAATTGTTCCTGAACTTCATAACAGGCATTGATAGCGAAGGGTTTTCCCAAACCTTGTCCCAAGCGTCAAGTACACCCTTCATGCCGCGTGCTTGATTTCTGCCTGCTAGCTCGTTCTTTTCTACAAGCATGAGAACTACGAGCCTTACGACTCCTTCAACTCTCGTGTTCAGAAGAAAATCCCGCGTGCTGTTCTTTGGCGCTGTGGAATCCAAGATCACGCTCCGCCCATTTTTCAGCGCTAAGTCGCGCAATGCGCCAAAAACGTTGTAAACGAACTCCTCTTCATTCGAGGGTTCCATTGGGCCGAAGAACATGTTCCGCAAATCGTCAACGCTTAGTCGTACGAAGTTAGGGTGTTCGGAGATCAGCCGCCGCGCTAGCACCGTCTTTCCAGAACCCGGATACCCACTCAAAACTAGGTTCCAAAGCAGCATGGCAACGCCGGCTTATAGTCTCTAAAGCGTCCAAGATAACTTCTAGGAGCACGGCCCCTAAAGAGAATCGGAAAAGCTTAATCACGCTATGCTCGCCCTCGCCCCCGAGAGTTTCGTAGAATGAACGAATGGGACCTACTGATGAGTCTCGGGCCTACAAACGTGGACCCCCTTGTACTTCGGTCTATGGCTCGCCCCACGGACTCGCATACTAGTACGTCATTCGCCAACATCTCCAAGGAAATACTCGAAGGTCTAGCCGTCAAATGAAGCCTAAGATTTTCGTAACAAGAGTCCTCCCTAAGGAGGCTATGGACCGAATCAACGTATCTTGCGACGCGAAGGTTTGGATGGAGAAACTCCCCCCTCCAAGAGAGGTCTTAATTGAGAACACTCGAAACATTGAGGGGTTGCTTTGCCTTCTCACTGACAAAATCGACGCGAACCTGTTGGGTCGGGCGTTGAGGTTGCGAGTGATCAGTAACTATGCGGTTGGCTATGACAACATAGATGTTGCCGCCGCCACTCAACGCGGCATAGTTATCGGCAATACGCCAGGCGTCCTCACAGAAACTGTCGCCGACTTCACCATCGCCCTCATGACCACCGCGGCGAGACGCATAGTGGAAGGAGACAAACAGGTCAGAACAGGCAGATGGAAAACCTGGGACCCTATGACTCTTCTCGGGCAGGATATACATAACGCCACGCTCGGAATTATCGGTCTAGGCAGAATTGGAATTGCAGTAGCACGGCGCGCCAAAGGTTTCGACATGAAGGTTTTGTACTATGACCTAACACGCAGGAATGAAATCGAGAGCACTCAAGGAATCGAATATGCGGAACTCGACCGGATCCTCGCTGAAGCTGACTTCATATCTCTTCATGCAAACCTAACTTCCGAAACCTACCACTTCATAGCCAAAGAACAACTGGGAAAGATGAAGCGGACTTGTGTTCTGATCAATACGGCCAGGGGGCAGTTGGTCGATAGCATGGCATTGTATGAAGCACTCCGCAACAACAAGATTGCTTTTGCGGCCCTCGATGTCACCGACCCTGAACCTCTCCCAACGAGCCACCCTCTACTGACATTGGACAACGTGATTGTTACGCCTCACATCGCAAGTGCCTCAGTATCGACTAGAACTAAGATGGCGTTGATGGCAGTGGACAACCTAATCGCTGGGTTGAATGGCGAAATGCCGCCAAACCCCGTCAATCCCGAAGCTCTCCGAAAAGCCTAGTATGTTTCAGTTACTATTTCGAACGCAGTTGAAATTTAAGTACTATGAACTACCTGAGGTTGTAGTGGACCCAGTTGCAGGTCACAATAAGCATTCCATACGCCCTGCGCCAGTATACCCAAGATAAGTCAGAGGTGGGGTTGGATGCTTCCGCCGTTGATGAACTACTTCTGAAGCTCGACAGCCTCTTTCCAGGCCTGAGGGCTTTCATTGTCGACGAGGGAAAGGATGTGAGAAGGTACGTGAACATATTCGTAAATGAGCAGGATATTCGCTCAGGCGAAGGTTTGCCGACAAAGCTCAAAGATGGAGACCGAATCCGCATCATACCAGCCGTAGCTGGGGGTTGATGGATTACAATGGCACACAAGATGAGTAGAGCAACTGTACATGTTCTACTCGGAATTAGAAAAGGAGGGTTCATTCTTCAGTCTGATTCACGCAGACGGGCATGGAAGATGAAGGGGCCGTTCTTTGAGAATTCACCAGTCTTCCACATGGCCTTCGACAAACGTGATGATTGAGTGCAGGCAAAGGCCACCTGCTCCAGGTTGCCATTTCGGGCGAGTAGGATGGCTGTTTAGGTTCTCGTTGAGTTTCCAATTATTGCCTCCGTCATCGCTCCGGAATAAAGCGGCGGGTGCAGTGCCCGCGTATACTACGTTAGGTTCGTCAGCTAGGCCAGGCTCTACATGCCAAACGTTTTCAACTTTCATCTCAGAGCCTTCAGCGAACCTAGGGGGCGTCGTTGCATTCTCCCATGTCTTCCCCATGTTCCTGCTCCTCTGTACTGTCGGGCCGAAGTGGCCGCTGTTGACTGCGGCGTAGATTGTCTTTCCATCACCGACCCGTTCCATAAGAAACGAATGTACGTTGGTATTTCATCGGTTGGCGTCTTCAAATCAGAAGACACAGGCCAAACTTGGGATGTAAAGAATAGGAATGTGCGAGCGGATTTTCACCCCGAAAAGTACCCAGAGTTCGGCCAGTGCGTGCATAAGCTCGTCATGGACCCAAACAAGCACAACAATCTCTACCAGCAGAACCATTGCGGCGTCTACAAATCGGAGGACGCTGCTGAAAACTGGGTTGAAATCTCAGAGGGGTTACCAAGCGGGTTCGGTTTCCCGATGGCTGTTCACCCGAACGATTCAGAAAGGTTCTATGTTGTCCCAGAACAGGGAGATTTCTTCCGCGTTGTTGCTAACAAGGAATTCGCAGTATACGAAACTGGGAACGCCGGAAGATCATGGAAGAAACGGATTAAGGGTCTGCCGAATCATAACGCGTACGTAGGTTGCTATCGAGAGGGCATGGCCACTGATCAGCTGGACCCGGCAGGTGTGTATGTTGGCACTCGCATGGGACACTTGTTCCACAGCACCGATGAGGGCAAGGCTTGGCGGTTGATGGCATAATGGTTGCCGCCGATCTACTCCGTATCGACAGCAACAATCCCTTGATTACTTCGAACTAATCGTCAGGAAATCGTCACGGTTTATGTACGGTTCTAGTTAGCTCTTCTATTGCACTGTCATCCTCTATGGTCGAAAAGTCACCGAGTGGCTTGTCCATTAGAATCGACCTGATGAGCCTGCGCATTATTTTGCCACTTCTCGTTTTGGGTAGTTTGCTCACAAAGTGTATGTCGCTTATGATTACGATTGGGCCCATTGTCTTTCTCACGGATTCTCTCAACGCCTGCTTCAAGTCGTCGGTCGGTTCCACTCCACCTTTCAAAACGACAAATGCGCAAGCAGTTTCTCCCCGCAGTTCGTCTGGTCGGCCGACAACTGCTGCTTCCGCGACGGTTGGATGTTGTAGTAAAGCGCTCTCAATCTCGATGGTCCCAATTCTGTGGGCTGAGATCTTGATTACTTCGTCTACCCTACCGAGGAACCAGATGTATCCGTCCTCGTCCTTCAACGCTGCGTCTCCGCTTGTATAGACGCCTGGGAACCTGTTCCAATAGTTCTCAACGTACCGCTCATGATCGCGCCAGAGTGTCGGTGTCAAACCCGGAAATGGCCTCTTGATGACAAAGGTTCCTTCAACTCCCACTGCCACAGGTTTTCCTTCTTCATCTACGATGTCCGCGTCGATTCCAGGAAGAGGAATTGTTGCTGAACCTGGCTTTATTGGCAGAGGTGAGATTCCGATCGGGTTACCGACTATGGGGCCGCTTGTTTCGGTTTGCCACATATGGTCGACGACGGGAATCCTGTCATGGAAAACTTTCTTTTGGAGCCATTCCCACGCGGGTGGGTTCAAAACTTCACCTGCACAGAACACTAGCCTTAGCGAGTTCAGGTCGTGCTTCTTGGGGTACTCGTCGCCGTATTTCATTAGGGCACGTACCCCGGTGGGGGAAATCCAAAGCTTACTCACTTTATTCCTCTCGAGGAGCTGCCACCATACGTCAGGGGTAGGATGGTCGGGAAGCCCTTCGTACATTATCGTAGTGCAGCCGAAGAGGAGAGGGCCGTAGACCACGTAGCTGTGGCCCACAATCCAACCTATGTCCGACGTCGACCACCAGACATCGTTCTCCCGCATATCATAGACCCATTTGCCCATGGCGTAAACGTAGACTTGGTAGCTACCATGCGGTTGAACGGTGCCCTTGGGTTTGGCCATGGTTCCCGATGTGTGAAGTATAAATGCGGGTTCATCCGTCCGCATCTTTTCAACCTCAGCGCTAGCATCTCGGCCTTTCACTAGCGCTTCGTCCCAGAACAGGTCTCTTCCAGGCGTCATCGGTGGGGATTTTTCGCCACGCTTCAACACGACGATTTTTCCGACTTTGTTTTGGCGTGACTTGAGAGCTTCATCTACAATTTCCTTGAGTTTGACAACGCTCCCCCTCCTGTAGCTCACATCCGCAGTAACAACGAGCCTTGATTCCGCGTCCTCGATCCTGTCCGCTAACGCTCCAAATCCAAATCCCCCGAAAACGACGGAGTGAATCGCCCCGATTCGGGTGCAGGCAAGCATTGCTATTGCCGCCTCTGGGACCATGGGCATGTAGATTGTGACTCGGTCGCCGTGCTTGACGTCGAGTGATTTCAGGGCTGCTGCAAACTTCTTCACTTCGGTCAGAAGTTCACTGTACGTGAACGTTCGTCTTGGAAAGCCTTCCCCGTTCTCCCAGATTATCGCAAGTTTGTTCCCTCTGCCCAGCTCAATGTTTCTTTCTAGGCAGTTGTAGGCCAGGTTTGTGACTCCGCCGTTGAACCATGAAAAATTCGGATAATCCCACTTGAAGGCTTTGTCCCACCGTTGGAACCAGTGAAGCTCGGAAGCAACTTCCCCCCAGAAACCTTCTGGGTCGTTTAGAGCTCGAGTGAGCATCCGCTTCAATTCGGGTGGGTATACAAGCCTAGACCTCTCAGCCTTCGACAAAACACAGCCTCAGAATATTGCACAGGCTAATGAACTAACTATTGCTTAAACAGGTATTCATCATTTCGAGAGAGCAATGGGCACAGGCCTGGTAAGGCAAAGCTCCGCATACTTCGCACTTTGGGCAGCGTTCTCCTGAACATTCACGTTCTTGCAGGTCCATCTAAACCACGGGGAGTTCATGCTTTGGAAACTAAAACATGTGGTTTTATAGATTACCTACGAAACATTACTGAATATAGCGACTTCGGCCTGAACATGTCGCCCGACTTTCTTTATCACTGAAACATGTGGACAGCTAATTCACGCTGAATCCAGTCTGACAAATTATATTAGTCTTCAACGACGACTAGGTGGCGTTGATTCTTATGAAACTCGAAGGAAAAGTGGCCATAGTCACCGGAGCGGGATCCGGGATTGGTCGAGCTACTGCCCTACTATTTTCCAAGGAGGGCGCCAAGGTCGTCGTATTTGATGTGGTTAAGGAGAGCGGAGAAGAAACCGTTCGATTGATCGAGCAAGCTGGGGGCGAAGCATTAAACGTTCATGGCGATGTATCAATTGCTGCAGACGTTCAGAGGATGGTTCAGGAAACAATTAAGAAATTTGGGAGACTGGACATACTATTCAATAACGCAGGTATCGGATCTGTTGGCAATGTCCTCAAAGTTACCGAGGAGGATTGGGACCGACATATGGCCGTCAACTTAAGGGGGCCCTTCCTCTGCTCCAAGTACGCTATCCCCGAAATGAAAAAAGCAGGGGGCGGCGCCATCGTAAACATAGGCTCTATTGATAGTTTCGCCGCGGGCTTTCCTCCCTGCATAGCGTACGCCACTTCCCGAGGTGGGACACTTCAACTCACACGATGCTTGGCGATCGATCACGTGAAGGATAAGATTCGAGTGAACTGTGTGGCACCAGGAGCCATAGACACGCCGCCGAGCTGGGTGTCATCAGACAGGTATGACCACCTAATGACGCCTTATGGCGATCCGAAGATCCTGAAGAAACAGCTTCTTGAGAAGCACCCAATGAATCGTTTGGGCAAGCCGGACGAAGTTGCCAAGGCAGTCTTGTTCCTAGCCTCCGACGACGCTTCATTCACTACTGGAGCAGTGCTAATGGTGGACGGAGGGTACACCGCTCAGTAGCAGTGAGCTATCCCCTCAGCAAGTTCGTAGAGTCCAATTTCCAATTTCGCCGAAAGAACATGACACGCGTTCGAAGCTCAATGGAAGAGAGGGCTCGTCAAACGAGGTGTTATTTGCAAGTCAGCCCACTAAGCGTGCAAAGTTCTGGGCCACCGCGTTCTCCACTTCATTTATGGGGCAATTCTTTACGCGGGCTATTCCTTCCAGAGATGTCTTTACCATCTTCGGTGCTGACTGGACTCCGTCATATTTCACGAGTGGGTGAGTGTCCGTTTCGGTGAGTATGTTCTCCAGCGGAACCATTTTTGCAAGTTCTTGCACCGTCTTGGAAGTCGCCACTAGAGGCGTAATGGAAACATAATATCCGAGGTCGATCATTTTGGGAATGAGCTTTAGCGGTGTTCCTTGTTCGGCAGCATCATACCAGTGTATGTTCACGTGTTTCGCATCATACGTCTGGAGCAATTCGAGAATCTGCTCCTCTGCGCTTGCGGAATGAATGTTGACTACCTTGTCTGTGCCCTTGCATGCTTCAAGGAAGGCCGTGAAAACTTTGAGTTGGGCATCATGGTCCTTAGGATCCTTGTAGTATGCGTGGTCGAGGCCGATTTCACCCACGTACCGCACGTTCTTCAGTTCACGTAATGCTTGTTCAAGCTCATTCAGATGTGAAGGCGCACTCCACGGGTGAATACCTAGCGCGGGATAGATCTTAACTCGGTCCGATTGGATCGCACAGGTCTTCTCGTACGACTCCATGTCCATGCTTACAGCCATGATCTTCCGGACTCCAGTCTGATACGCTTCGCTCAGGGTCCTTTCCATGTCTTCGACACCATGAAGGTGCGCGTGAACATCAACAAGCATACTTGATCATCGTTTCCTGTAGCTTCAGTAGAATATGTACTCTTCTGCCCTACGCACGGGGCGTCGGTAACTTCCCCACTGTCATTGACTTAGTTTTCTTCTTGGCAGCTGACCTGATTTCTTAGCGCGAAGGGCACTTAATCAGTGCTCGGTTTGGTCCTCCTAAAGTCGAAGGTGTATCTTATTCCTTGTGAGCTCATGGCGGCCGAGAACGAGCCAAGAACCGATCGTAGTTCGGCACAGGAAAAACGTGGGAGAAAAAAGGGCTAGGATTGCCCGATGAAGATTCAGGCCTTTCCGAGCTTCTTTGCTAGTTCAATGAGCTCTTTGTGCACGACCTTTCCTTTGTCGGCGACTTGTACGCCGTCAAGCCAGATGGAAGTGTTTTGGCAGATGCCGTCGGAGTGAGACGCGGCTGGAATACCGTCTGGAGGGGCTATCAGCGGTCCTACGTAGCCGATTCCCCATTCAGTGCAACCCCAGACTCGTTCGTCTTCGAGGATATTTCCTGTCAGCTTCGCACCTGGATTGCACCCGTAACAAACGTGGGCCATTCTGAACATGTTCGGGTCATTGAAGCTTCTCAACCAATTTTCATATTCAAGGGCTTCTTTGCCACCTTCAATCCTCGTGATCCTGCCTTTCTCCACGTGTAGTTTGACGGGTTCCCTTGCAAGTCCAATCGGAGGGACAATAGATCCATCGAATGCGATGATTCCATTTATTGATTCAAAGCTTAGCGCCCATCCTATTTGACCCGCCATCATATGGGACCCCGGGGTGTCAGCGTAGCCAACCTGGCATCTGAACGGCTTTGAGGGGTCAATGTCGAATTCAACGTTTGTCCCGGCCTCCGTTGTGAGCTTGATGTGCTTGCCCTTCTTGTTCATGTCTACAAATTTCTCTTGGTACGCCTTCAGGGTTGGGTAGTCAATTCTCCCGAGACATCTAGTCATCATGTCGGGGCTCATGCCGACAAGACAAAGGTGTCTGAGATTCTTGTTTCCCTTCATTGCAATCTCGTAGGGGGTTGAGTATAGAAGCCATTGGTTGTTGAATTCAACCCATGCATCAGATTCCTTTAGGGCTGCTCCTAGAGCATTTACAGGTAGCATAGGATCACCCGCTCTTCCCACGCCCAAGGGAGAAGCGACCCGCATCACGAGAGGCTTGGCTCCAACAGCAAACGCCGCCCTGGCCACTCCTTCGACGACCCGCATATCGGATTCGGTGTCTGCCGTTATCGCAAGTGTTTCCCCTGGTTTCAACCTGAATAGCTCTCTACATAAAATATCGGCTGAGCGTCCGATCTCGTACTCATAGAATCCTGACATTATCTATCGCAGTGATAGCGACTTCAATTATCTATTTAACAATTAGCACACTTACGAAACCCGATTTAGAACTGTCGAGTATATAGCCGAAGGGCTCGTGGGTAGCGTGGTTTGTCGCCGTAGTGGGCAGGCTTGCACTTAAGCGTCTGAGATTCAGTGTATGTAGAAAGCCTATTCCCTATCTGGTGTAGTATCGCCGTGCCGAGGAAGACTGGTATGATTGAGAGAAGGAAAATAGAGAAAGGCGTTGTGAACATGTTCAAAGTGAACATGGGACTCAAAGCTGGAGAACGAGTTCTTGTGGTCACGGACGCTCGAACCATAGACGAATGGAGAACCCAGGGCAGCGAGCAACTTACAGAAGCGGTGCGCCGATCAATCCTTGCTAAGATGGTGAGTGAGATAGGTGCTCAGGCCTTCCCGAAATCAAGCGTGGAATTTTTCGCGTATCCATCAGTTGGGAAACCCGGCACCTACCCGGGGGCCGAGGTCGAGGAGAAGATGAAAGCGGCTGATGTGGTGATAGCAATAACTACCTACTCCCTTACTCACACGGACGCACGGGAACATGCAAACCTTGCGGGAGCCCGGGTAGCGAGTATGCCGAATTTTCTGGTTGAGATGTTCTACCCTGGAGGCCCGATGGCTGCAGATTATGGAAAGATCGCGCGAGAAACGGAAAAGATAGCTGACTTGATCACACAGGCTGAGGAGGCCACAATCAAGACCAAAGCGGGGACAGACCTTACCTTCAGTCTCAAGGATAGAAAGGGAATGTCAGACACGGGAATATTCACCGAAAAGGGAGCATGGGGCAACCTACCCTCCGGCGAAGCATACAGTGTTCCCGTAGAAGGAACAACAAACGGTAGAGTTGTCGTTCAGAAGGATTGGTTCCCTAATCTCAAGGAGAACATGATACTCACCTTCAAGAACGGGAAAGCCGTCAGCGTTGACGGTGGAGGTCAAGTGGGCGACAGGTACAGAGAACTATTGTCATTCGGCAAGCAAGAGGAACCCTATCTCTCACGCAGAAATCATGCAGAGCTTGGGGTCGGCACTAACCCGAACGCGAAACGGCCAGACAACACTCTAGAAGCCGAAAAGATCCGAGGGACAGTTCACGTCGCGATAGGAGACAACTCTCACATGGGTGGATCCGTCAAAACAGACCTGCACCAAGACTTCATAATGCCGCTTGCCACGCTATCGCTAGACGATAAGACAATAATGAGAAGAGGCAGGTTGCTGATCTAATCCCGCTTTCCACTCTTGTCTCTGCAATGAGCTGAGCGAATCTTCCTGAGCGCCATTGGCTGCATGCAATCATGACGAACCGTCTAGGCGCTTGTGAACGAGGAGGTAAAGTGTGACCCGTCCGCCGCGAGATTTTCAATGAGCAAACATTCGCGACATCTAGAAAAGGCATAAATGGCGACCGCTCTTCTTACAAAGACGAGGGAAACAGATCCGTGAGAAAGGATCCCTTCTCAATCGAGATCATAAAAAGTGGTTTCGATAGCATCGCAAATGAAATGTTCTGGCTCGCGATTAGAACGTCAAAGAGCCCCATTTTCTATGAAACATTCGATTTCTCCACTGCCATTACGAATCAGGAGGGGGACATTCTAGCAATTTCAATCGGCCTTCCTCTTTGGATAGGTGTCATGAAATCCATCGCTAGGAATTCAGTTGATGAAATCAAGAAACATGACAAACTCTACGCAGACGACATAATTGTCTGCAATGACCCCTACATAACAGGCACGCACCTGAATGATATCGGAATGGCTTCACCGATTTTCCACCGTGGAGAAATAATTGCGATCACTACCGCAAAGGGGCACGTGAATGATGTAGGGGGGATGAACCCGGGCAGCTGGGGCCCGGACAATAAGGAAATCCTACAAGAAGGCCTCTTCATACCGCCTGTGAAATACTACGAGAAGGGGAAACCAAACCGAGACGTAATCCGAATGATTCTGGGGAATACAAGAATCCCTGATTTTGTTCACGGAGATTTGGAAGCGCTTGCCGGAGCGCTTAGGCTTGGGACGAGAAGGATAACTGAACTAATTCACAAATACGGTGTTGAATCAGTCAGAGATGCGATGAGCAACATTCTCGCTGAAGGTGAAAAGAGGGCGATGGCCCGACTAGCCGAGCTTCCGAAAGGCAAATTCTATGCCGAGGACTACTTGGACGAAGGCTATGAGAGCAAGGAACCACTAAAAATCTTTGCGACAACCACGATCACGGACAATGAATTCATAGTAGATTTTACAGGCGCACCCAAGGCCTTCCCGGTTTCATTGAACACGACCTATCCATCAACCCTAGCAGCCGTGGCGGTCGTCTATATGGCCATAACCGATCCTCACATGCCTTTCAATCAAGGGCTGCTGAAACCACTAAGGGTAATTGTTCCAGAGAACACGATCTTCAACGCCAAGCGACCAGCCCCCGTATCAGTCTACTGGGAAACGATGACTCAGGCTGCTGATCTCGTCTGGAAGGCTCTCGCGCCTCATATCGGGGATAAGTTGTCCGCCGGACATTTTCTCTCAGTCTGCGCAGAAATCATTGCTGGAATCGACCCCAGAACGAAAGAATACTTCGTACTAGTCGAACCCAATCCTGGCGGATGGGGTGCAGCCCCTGACAAGGACGGCGAAAGCTGCTTAGTCTCTTTTGCGGACGGCGAGACGTTTGCGAATCCAGTCGAGGTACTAGAAAAACGATACCCGCTCGTAGTCGACAGGTTCAAGCTGAATGTGGAAGATGGTAGCGGACACGGAAAGTTTCGAGGAGGGTTCGGCATGATCAAGGACTACCGAATGCAATGCGATAATGCAAGCTTCACGACTTCGATCAACAGGGGAAAAATTCCTCCTTGGGGAGCCATGGGTGGAGGAGATGGTACAGTAAACTACGTAGTGATACTGCGGGACGGGAAGGAGTTGATGAGAGTTAACCGGATCACCAACTTCCTGCTCAAGGAGAATGACATAGTAAGTATTCGGAGCGGCGGTGGGGGAGGTTGGGGTAACCCCCGGGACAGAGACCATGCCCTGGTGAAACGTGACATACTGAATGGGTATATTACCGCCGAGCAAGCTCAGAAGGTCTACGGAGTCAGTTAGGATAGGCAACTAGCATCATACCTGATGTCCACGAAGAATGAGCCAGGTGGGCTTGGTGTGAGCGTCAATGTCTCGAAAGCACGTAAGGATACGGCCACCTTCTCAAACGGCGTAATCTATCTCGACCACGCCGCAGGCTCAGTGCCTCCCATTCCAGTTCTACAGGCAACGAGAGATTACCTGGATGAAGTAGGCAAACTCGGTTTCGTCAACCCCGCCTTCTATGAGAAGGGAGCGGAGACGACCAAGGATACGAAGAGAAAAGTCGCCGAGTTCATCAACGCAGATCAGGCGAACGAGGTCGCACTGACTAAGGGCGGCTCAGAATCAATCGGGCAGGTCATCAACGGAATAAAGTGGAAGAAGGGCGACGAGGTCGTGACGTCCATTCTCGAAATCGTTTCAGGCTTCGTTCCCCTCCTAAGGCTTGAGCGAGATTTCGGCGTCAGAGTACGTGTAATTGGCATAAGTAGAAGCGGTCACGTGAACCTGCAGGCGCTAGAACGCGCGTTGAGCAAGAAGACTCGACTAGTTGTTATGATGCACATTTCAAACTCGCTCGGTACCCTCCAGCCATTAAGAGAAGCTAGGAAACTCATCCGAGAGACCCACGCGCTCTATCTCGTCAACGCATCCCAATCCATCGGTCAGATTAGAGTTGATGTCAAAGATCTTGGTTGTGACTTTTTGGTGGCGCCATGTAGGAAATGGCTTCGAGGGCCGCAGGGACTGGGCATCCTCTATTGTAGAAAGGAGCTACTGGGTAGCATGGAGCCCTCACATATCGCTTGGACAACAACCAAATGGATTTCGCGCAGTCGTTACAAGCATATCGGTACTGCTGAGAGATTTGAGGCCGGTGAACTGAACTTCGGGACAGTTGCTGCCCTGAATAGAGCTCTTGATTACGTTGAAGAAATCGGTGGGATAGACAATATACGTAGCAGAATACTGCACCTTACAAGTTACCTACTTGAAAGACTGCGGGAAGCAAATGGCATCGAGGTGTACGGCGACCCCGAATCCGCGACTCGAGGTGGAATCGTAGCCTTCGATAAAAGCAAAGTTGCATCAGAGAATATTTCAAGTCAACTGGCAAAAGAAGGGATAGTCATCGAGGCTGGCAATTTCGCCTCTCCCCTCGTTCTCAAGACCTTCCACAGAGACAAGTGGGCAAGGGTATGCGTACACTACTTCAACAGCGCTGAAGATATTGATGGCTTTGTCACAGCGTTGGAAGCAGCCAGGTAAGGGTCGCCTGCGCAAGCTCACATATAGCCGAGGCGCTAAACTAGCACGCTTGCTTCTCAACCCTTGGTTGCCTCTTTCAAAGTAAGATCAGGTACAGGTAGAAGCATGGTTTAGGGATCTGCAAGCGGAAATAGGTACTACACGGACGGTAAATACGCATAGCATAAATATGTAGAACTTCGAACTCGATTTTGGGATCTTAATGACCCAAACGACTAGAAAATTACTAATGACCCCGCGACAAATCGCTGTGACAGCAATATTCGCTGCGCTCGGTATGATCTGTAACGGCTTAGGCTTGGCATTACCAGGTTACCTTCCAATGGTCAACTTCGAGCTCAACGGAACCTTCATGACAATTGTAACCATGGCCGCCGGCCCACTCGGCGGCGTGATAGCAAGTATTCTGCAATCGCTGACATCTGCAGTCGGTCTCGTCGGTGCTTGGTGCTACTGGCCACACATCTTTCTAATAGCTGCGCTCTATCCTGCAATCTGGTCGATGAAGAGCAGAGTCACGAAAACAGTGGCCTGGTGGGCAGCGACGGCAGTTGCACTTTTCGTGCAGTACTTCGCTTGGTGGTGGCTATATGCTGCAGTCTTCCACCTAATGACCGTCCAAGCAATGTTCTACTACAACATGTTCGCAGGACCATATGTGGTCTATCTACTGATCTGGGGCCTCATACCCTGGATTGTCCTTATGACCACTCCAAGGTTCGTCAGGCCCGACTGGAAGTTCCCAGCAACCAAATACATCGCTATAGTTCTCGCCGTGATTTCGGTGGCCTTGGCGGTTATCTGGTGGTAAGAAATGGAAACTTGGCAGATTGCTGGCGCGATCGTAGTGATCGTCGTAGTGTTCGTCATCGCAGCCTACTTTGAGTTCCGTGATAGAAAGAAGAAGTAGCCATCCACAGCGCTGGGTCTCCCTTCCTTTTTTCTTTTATGATACGCTAGTTGGAATTGTGTCCTTGCTCGTGGGTCTCATTTTCTTGTGAGTATGACGTTGCCATATTTGTCGACGATCGCCTTGAATCCTTCGGTTATGACAATGGTCGAGGTTATTTCCTCAACGATCGCAGGGCCCTTCAAAGGTTTGTTGAGAGGTAAGCGGTCTTTCTGATATATCGGCAGTTTTCTAGTTCTCTTGTCCCGTCCTAAATAGACCTCTCTTTCCTCTTTCAAAGCCTTCGCCATACTTCTCCCTTTTTCGGAAAGCTTCTGTAGCGAAGGCCTCTTCACTTTTGAGAGTCCAGCGACGTGGAAGTTTACCATCTCTACGGGATCATTCTCAAGAATGAATCCGTATTCGCGTCTGTGCGCCTCGATGAATCTCTCTTCTATCTCACCAATTTCCTTAGAGGTTATCTTACCCGACATGAGTGGCACTTTTATTGTGTGCTCCTGACCGTAGTACCTCATATCACCGTACCTAATTGTGCTGACGGTAGAAATATCGATCCGTTCTGACTTGAATGTATCTTGCAGCCTCTTCTCCAAACCGTTGAAGATATCGTCTATGTGAGCTGCAGCAGTCTGCTTGTCGCCGATCTTCATGACATCTGTGTGCACAATATCATGACGAATATCCGCAACCAGCATGCCCCATGCATTGAAGACACCGGCAGGGATGGCAGGAACGACAATTCTCGGTATCTGGAGCTCCGTTGCTATGAAGGGCGCAAACATCGGACCTGAACCGCCGTGGGCGATCAATGTGAACTCTCTTGGATCGAATCCCTTCTGAACTGACACCAGGCGAATGACATGTGCAGCTTGGTCATTTGAAACCCGAATGATCGCATCCGCCATCTCCTCAGCGGAAACACTGAACTTGCTCGCAAGCTTCATCAACGCCTTCTCCGCCATGTCGCGGTGGATCTCCAATTCGCCACCCAGCAAGTATTTGGAGTTCAAGTAACCGGCTATGACGTAAGCGTCGGTCAGCGTCGGTTCCAGGCCGCCCTTGCCGTAGCACACTGGCCCTGGATCTGCTCCAGTCGCCTTGGGCCCTACCTTAAGAGCGCCGACATCGTCCACCCACGCTATGCTTGTACCGCCATTTCCTACCTCTATAACCTCCACAACGGGAACTTTGAGCGGATAGCCCGGTCTGAATCTGTCTCTGTCCACGTAGTATTCAGTCGTAATGCGCGGCAGAAGACCTTTCACAAGGCCCGCCTTAGTAGTGGTGCTCCCACCGTCTAGGACGATCAGGTCACGGTAGCCTAGGATTTCAGCTAGCACTGTTCCTCCGACGATGCCCGCCACAGGGCCTCCTTCGACTGTGAATATCGGATATTTCTTGGCGAAGGTTGAAGTAGCCATCCCTGCAGCTGCAAGCATCACGAAGAATGTGCCCTTGAAATTCATTCTCGATAATGTGTTTTCTATTACGGTCACATAGGCGTCAAGTTCAGGTTGCACGTAGGCATTCAGCACTGCGGTGCTCGTTCTCTCATACTCGCGCCATTCTCTTGATAGCTCGTGGCCCAAAGTCACGAACGGTCTCAAGCTAGCCTGCTCAAGTGTGCTTACCGCTATTTCCCCGGCCTTCTGTTCGTGGATGGGATTCGCATAGCTGTTTATGAGACTTACAGCAATCGCATTACAACCTTTCCCACTCAGTTCTTTCACAGCACGTTTGACTTCGTCTCCGTCGAGTGGGGTTATGATATTACCGTCCGCCCCTATTCTTTCCTTGACTCCTGCAGTAAGGTATCGAGGAACGAATGGTTCTGGCTTACTGTATTTGAGGTTGAAGAGGTCCCGTCTGTTGGCGCGACCAATCTCTAGAATATCGAAACCGTCAGTGGTGACTAGACCGACCTTCGATCCGGAACGCGTTATGATCGTGTTTATGACGACGGTCTGTCCGTGAACTAGATGCCGAGTCTTACTCAAGTCCAGTTTGCTTCGTGAAAGGGTTTCACGCACGGCTTGAGAGTAATCTTTGGGGGTTGATTCGATTTTCACCCATTTCAACTCCCCCGTTTCCTCGTTCAAGGCCAAGAGATCAGTAAAGGCTCCGCCTATGTCGACGCCAACGCGCCAACCCAATGTAAACGCCGAATGAGCGCAAAAATGTGCAGCGCTATTAAGACTTTCCATATTCTCGGAACATTTTGCCGCGGCCAATCTTGCGTACATCAAACGATTTCGTTTTGTTTGCTGGAGTTTACGATTTGGTCCGAGAGACTGACCTAGGACAGAAGGGTCAACGTATCTGAGTTGGGCAGATCAATAGAAGCTTGGGATTAATGTCTAAAGAAGGCGTTGCGTATGAGAAACGTCGTCACTTTGAAGCTCGCTAGATTGTACACCCAAGTTCCCGTCAGGATAGCGACCACGAGCAGAACTAGGAAGAATGAAGTGGCCACTATGTCAGCTACAGAGATCTTCGTCTCTCGCAGAGAAATTGGATGAGTCGTGGCTCCGAATCCTCTCGAGGTTATCGCGGTCGCCAAGAACTCAGCCGTTACCATGGAACGCAATATTAGAGGTATGACGACCGGAACGAAGCTTCTGACGGCTGTGAACGGGTTTTTCGAACCAGTTTTCAATCCCCTCGAACGCTGCGCTTCCATAATGGTTGTAACTTGTTGTGAAATTTCAGGAAGATAGCCGAAAGCCACACTAATGGCGGTCGTGATTTCCATAGGTACTTTGAACTTGCTAAATGCGGTGACGATGTCTGACGGCGAGGTGAAGAGTAGGAAAAGCCTGCTCGCTAGGATGAATACTGCAACTCGCATACAAATGCCGACAATAAACACGAGCGATTCAACGCTCACGTGTCCAAAAGGCCCGATAGAGCCGATCCGCGGTATCAGCCAAAACAAGTATAGTAGATTCCATGATACCATGCTCCTGACTGTGAAGTCAAACGCAAATAGATTGAACAGGGCAACCATGATATACGCTGGAAATGGAATCACTATTGCCTTCATCATCGCCGACAAACTGTCGCCCGCAATCTTGCCGCAGATCATTACAAGCACAATCATCCCCAGCATGAAAATTGGATCAGACCATGCCACCGCGGGAATTATCATAGCAAAGAACCACAGCATCTTCACCCTTGGATCTAGATTGTGCAGAGGTGTGTTTCTCGCAGTGTACCTGAAGAGACTTGAGAAGCTTGTTGACATTTACTTCACCGCTGAAACGATCTGCAACATTTCGCCTAACGTGAGAACATCAGAGGGAAGACCAAGGCTCACTAGGGCCTGTCCAATCTGTGTAACCTGAGGTGGCTCCAATGAGCTTTCTCGTATCCGTTGAGTTTGGCTGAATACCTCTCTCGTGGGTCCTGCCAACAGCATCTGCCCATTAAGCATTACAACTAGCCTTTCACAATATTCCGCTATGAGATCCATGTTGTGGCTAATTATGATAATCGTCCGCCCTCTTTCACACAGAGTCTTGGCTAGATTCATCACGATCTTGGATCGAGTGAAATCCTGTCCTGTCGTAGGCTCATCGACTATGAGCACCTTCGGGTTAAGCGTAAGTACGGAAGCCACAGCCACTCGTTGTCTCAAGCCCTGACTCAGGTTGAAAGGATTTTCATCCAAGTATGCGGTTATCTCAACCTCACTCGCAGCGCTCTCGACGCGACGGCTTATTTCGTTGTACGATAGCTTAAGGTTCTTCGGCCCGAACGCCAACTCATCTCTGACCGTTTTCGCGAAAATCTGGTCATCTGGATTTTGGAAGCTATACCCAACCCTGCTGACCAACTCCGCGATTGATGCGTTTCTGACATCGATACCGTCCACAAGGATCTTGCCTTTTGTCGGCCGATAAAGTCCATTGAACAGCTTTGCGAGCGTGGTCTTCCCTGAGCCGTTTCGGCCGACCAACCCCACAAATTCGCCCTCCAAGATGTCAAAACTCACGCCTTTGACCGCTGGCGTCCCGTCCGGATATTCGAACCACACGTCTTGGCAGGAGATTATGGGTTTCTGACTGCTCCGCGCGGGTGCTGGTATTCTAGCTGGTTTCACTCGCACTTTGTTCTCTTTGATAAGACGAGAAAGCAGCGCTACACCTTCTTCGAGGGTAATCGGAACGTTCTCTTCACCGAGGCCGTCGACTAACCGATGTGCCAGAGTTGTTACGTGTGGGACCTGAATTTGTGATTTGTCGAGGAACTCAGCGTCAGAGAGAACCTTCCTAGGCGTGCCGTCGGCAACTATTGCGCCGTCAGAAATCACTATTAGCCGATCCGCCATCGGCAGCGCGTACTGTAGCTTGTGTTCAACTATCACGGTTGTTCTCTTCCGTTCCTTTATCAGCTGCGCCATTCGCTCAAAGACGAGGCTAGTCCCGACCGCGTCAATGTTAGATGTGGGTTCATCTAGAATCATGGCATCCGGCACCATCGCGATTAACGCAGCGATGGCGACAGCTTGTTTTTCCCCGCCTGAAAGCGCAAATGGGCTCTTATCTCTGTACTTCTCGAGCCTGCAGAACTTCATTGCTTCGGAAACTCTCTGCATTACTTCATCCCTTGTCTTGCAGAGGTTCTGTGGACCAAACGCGATTTCTTCTAGCACCGTGGCGCAGAAGAGCTGGTTGGAAGGGTTGTCGAAGCACATGCCGACCCTACGAGCCAGATCGACCGTTGTGCTCGTCCTAATGTTGTCACCCCATACCAAGACGTCACCTTTCAGCGCTCCTTCATAGAAGTGGGGAATCAGACCGTTGATGCACCTGCAGAGCGTTGTCTTTCCTGCTCCGCTTGCCCCTGTAATTACAACCGTTTCTCCAGCTCTGATCTCTAGGTTGACATCTCGCAAAGTGTCTTCCTGGTTCCCTTCGTATCGCCAGCTCACGTTTTCAAAAACAATTGCTCTGTCTTCCATCCATTTACGCCCCTTCAAATTATCGTCAGAGTCTTTTCGCACGCACCGATCGTCATCCTGCCCTCTTCGGTGATCGCGATATTGTCCTCTATTCGGACGCCGAATTCCTGTGGCAGGTAAATTCCTGGTTCAACGGTGAACGCCATTCCCGGCTTTAGGACTGTTTTGCATGTCGCGGTTACGCTCGGCTCTTCGTGCACCTCAAGACCCAGCCCATGACCGACCCTGTGTGTGAAGCGTTCCCCATACCCTGCCTCCTTGATAACGCCTCGAGCGGTCTTGTCGACATTACTCGCGGGTATCCCAGGCTTCGCCACCGCAATCGCTTTCTCCTGCGCTCGAAGCACTATGTCGTAAATTTCGCGTTGCTTGGCTGAGGCGCTGCCCACAAATACTGTCCTTGTCAGGTCACCGAAGTATCCGTCGACCGTGGCGCCGACATCCATTATCACGGAGTCGCCGTTTTGGATTTTAGCCTTTGAAGTAGCACCGTGAGGAAGTGCAGCGTTCGGGCCTCTGAGAACGAGGCAGAAGGGAACTGACTCGCCCCCCGATTGCCTTATGGTCCGTTCTATCTCGAAGCCTACGTCAAGCTCTGTGGCTCCAACTCGTATTGCCTTGACGCCAGCCTCAATTCCGCGGGCAGTGATCTCTGCTGCTTTCCGCATCATTTCGAGCTCATAAGACGTCTTGATAATCCTCAGCTCTGCGAAGATTTTTGACGCTTCGGCCAGATCTGCCTTCGGCGCAGCTTGGCTGATCATAATGGAAAACTTGTAAGGCAGGAAACCCTCTACGCCCAGTTTTCCGCGCGTGAGGTGAAGTCCCTTCAACGTTGACTTTACGACACGCTCCGGCCCCTCAGCGTCGGTGAATTTCTGTATGTTCTTGATGGCAGACAGCGACTTCACTTTCTCTTCTTCAAGCTCAGGCACCACAATAGCCGGGTCAGAGTCAATTGGGATTATGACCGCTGCGAACCTTTCGATTGCCAGCAAGGATAGACCTGTGAAATATTTCATGTTAGGCGTAGTGGATATGATGAATCCAGAAAGACCGTGTTTCTTTCCTTCGTGCTTCAGCCGCGCGACCCTCTCTTCAAGTACTCGCTGCGTGGCCCCACAATCCTCCACGTTTTTTCCAGGTTTAAACCCAGCAATCGAGTGTTGAGTTAAATGCTTTGCCAAGACCGAAGATGACTGACGAGAAGTGTGCTTTGGTTCAGTGGCCAAAAATCGAACGGATTTGGCCGACATGTGCAGATAAGAACGTTTTCACACAGCTCAGAGTAGCCTATACCATTCCTGATTTACCGTGCGTTCACATTACGAGTACGAACTCTACATAGAATAGACGTATAGCTCACCGCCAGCCCCGAACCTAATTTGCATTTGAGGTGCAAATTAGAAAATGCAAAAACGCATTCAAATAGCAATTGCGGCGCTGGTCATCATTATTGTTGTCGGCGGCTCAGTATGGTATGCTCTGACACCGCGTCAGGCACCAACAACGAAACAACCAACCCTCCTAAGCATGACGGAATCGGGTACAGGTCAACTGGACCCTGCTGTCGGCTCAGACGAAACTAGTTCTGTTGAATTCGTCAACCTCTACGACACCTTGGTCTATCCCACTGCTACAGGTGGCGTAACCCCCGACATTGCAACTCAGTGGTCCGGTACTCCTGATAGTCTAACGTGGACTTTCACGCTTAGAACCGGAACCACATTCCATGATGGAACACCGCTGACAGCTAACGATGTCGTCTTCTCGCTGAATAGAATGCTAACAATAGGTCAAGGCTACTCCTACCTCTTCACTCCATACGTAAGCACCGTAACTGCCCCAGATAATTACACGGTTGTGATCACGCTGAAGCGACCATTCGGACCGTTCGTCAACAGCCTCGTAAGGATCTACATTCTCAACAAGCAACTAGTAATGTCGCACGTTAAAACGCCAGGCCCCTACGGTGCCAATGGCGACTACGGCAGTGATTGGCTTCTTACCCACGATGCCGGTTCCGGAGCATACATGGTCAAGGAAGTCAGTGTGAATGAATACGTATTGATGGAGAAGTACAGCAACTATTGGGGACAATTTGTTACGAACGCGCCTGACGAAGTCAAGCTCTACGGTACGACTGAACCAGCTACAGTGAAGACAATGCTAAGCAAAGGACAAATCGACATAACAGACCGCTGGCAATCAAGTGAAGCAATCAACGACTTTTCAAAGATGAACAATGTTACTATAGTCAACATACCAACCTCGGCAGAATTGTACCTGATGATTAACACGAAGAAACCACCAACCGATGACATATACGTCCGAGAAGCCATGACGTATGCTTTCGATTATCAGACAGGTGCAGCCGTGTTTCCGGGTAGCCCTGTAGCCGCAGGCCCCGTTCCTACCGTGCTCCCAGGCCACGATCCAAACGCCATGCCGTACACTCAGGATATAGCAAAGGCTCAAGCCCTTCTCAAGCAATCTAGGTACTACGGACAATTCGACAAGTACCCTGTCGTCTACCATTGGATTGCCGATGTGCCAGACGAAGAGAAAGTAGCTCTTCTGTTCGCTGACAACATGAAGGCCATAGGCCTCCCAGTAAACGTCGTAAAGATTCCATGGATAAGCGTAGTTGCTGAGATGGGTAACGAATCTTCGACGCCCAATGTAGTCTCCATATTCGTTGAAGCATCCTACACTGAGGCCGGTTCAATCCTCCAACAGAGATACTCCTCCCAATCTGTAGGCACGTGGGAACAAGGCGAATGGCTGCAAAACTCAACCATCGATTCGATGATAGCTAACGCCCTCGCCACAACCGACCAGACACAGCGATTCCAGAAGTACGCACAGATACAAGAAGTGCTGATGAGCATGTACCCAAGTATCTTCGTCTGCAACCAAGTAGAAAGGAGAGCATACTACGCCGGGTACGTGGACTGGTACGCTGCTCATGCATATGTGCCTGTCTTGGGATACGACTTCAACTTCCGTCTGATTGGACTCGACGCCAGCAAGAAGGCCGCGTTGTTTGGAAGCTCTTGAAAACGGGGGCACATCCTAGGATCTGCCCTCCGTCCCTTTTTCTTTTCGACTCTGCAAATAGTTCCCCGTCGAGGTAATCCGAGTTGAGAATGAGCGTTTTCATACTCAAGAGGATCGGTTACACGATATTCGTCTTGATCGGTCTATCCCTCCTAATTTTCGTCATTGCGAGAGTGCTGCCGGGTGACCCGGCGAGACTAGCGTTGGGTCCACATGCTCCCGCTTGGGCTGTTCAAAACTTGAGGGAGCAGATGCACCTCAACGATCCGATATGGATGCAGTATTTCTACTGGGTGAGAGATGCTCTCCGTGGTAGTTTGGGTGAATCTCTTGTTACAAGGAGAGATGTGATTGTTGATGTGAAGGACTTCCTACCTGCCTCATTGGAACTGATAATTTTCGCGGCTCTACTGGACATAATCATATCTATACCCATCGGGATGTTTGCCGGACGGAGAGCTAATTCGCCATTCGATAACGTCGTGAGGGTGCTGTCGTATGTCGGTGTTGCAGTCCCTGCGTTCGTCGTTGCCATAATTTTTCTGCTTGTGTTTGGGTATATTCTGAACATAGCTCCCAGCATAGGCAGAATTAGCCCAAACATCGTAGCGCCTCCTACAGTAACGGGGTTCATTACAGTTGACGCGTTGCTTTCTGGAAACATAGTGGCCTTTGTGGACGCAATATGGCACTTGATTCTTCCTGCTCTCGCGTTGGCCTTGGGGCCTATAGCGCAGGAGATAAGGATTACACGGTCAAGCGTCGTTGAGAACCTGAACAAAGACTACATACTGGCCAGTGTTTCGCACGGAGTTCCGGAGCGATTGCTGACATTCAAGTACCTTCTCAAGCCGTCGCTGATTCCCACAATTTCGGTTATGGGATTAGACATATCGTCGATGCTAGGGAATGCTTTCCTCGTTGAGTTGATCTTCAACTGGCCTGGTCTATCCCGATATGGCGTAGGTGCGATGTTGAGTAAGGATCTTAACGCCATCGTGGCCGTAGTAATGATCATAGGCATTATCTTCGCTGTCGCAAGCATTCTAGTCGACGTGATCAATGCTTACCTTGATCCTAGGGTAGCGATGGGGGAGACGGGCACTTAGGCGAAACGACCATGAAAGATACCGCGTCTAGGCCAATCTTCGATTACAAGAAGAAGTGGTACAAGTTTTCTAGGAACACGCTCTCCGTTGTTGCGCTGATAATTGTTCTGTTAATTGCTTTAGTGGCAGTATTCGCGTCTGTTATCTCCCCGTACCCAGACGCTGCAGGGTTTTACACTAAGTACTCAGATTCGCTGTTATCGCCCAGTTGGATTCACCTGTTCGGGACGGACCAATTTGGAAGAGACATATTGACTAGAGTTATGTTCGGGTTCAGATATTCGCTCATGATGGCGGTGGTGGTGCTTTCCCTGGTTGTCCTTCCTGGCGTGGTACTTGGGTTAATTGCTGGTTTCTATAAGGGGGGTAAAGTGGATGCGATAGTGATGAGGACTGCGGACGTCTTCCTTGCTGTTCCTCCTCTCGTATTGGCCCTTTCAATATGCTCTGTTCTGACACCCAGCGTGTTCAACGCCATGATGGCAGTCTCCCTCATGTGGTGGCCCTGGTACACTAGACTGGTCTACGGCATCTCCTCCTCACTTAGAAACGAACCATTTGTACAAGCCGCGGAAATAGCGGGGGCAAGTCCTTTCCACACAATGTTCAGAGAAATCCTCCCCAGCTGCGTCGGTCCCATACTGACCAAGATATCTCTCGACGCCGGTTGGGTGATCCTGCTTGGTGCTACCCTTAGTTTCGTCGGTCTAGGTGCGCAGCCACCGACTCCTGACTTGGGCAGCATGGTGTCGGATGGCGCACAGTTTCTTCCCAACAATTGGTGGCCTTCCATGTTTCCAGCGCTAGCCATAGTCGTCGTCATACTCTGTTTCAACCTCCTCGGTGACGGAATCAGGGACATGTTTGCTGCTGAGGCAGTCTGATGAGCCAAGAGTTACTGGAAGTCACCGACCTTCAAGTGCACTACAAAGTATACGAAGGTTTGCTGAAGGTACTGGATGGAATCGACCTTACAGTAGAGATAAAGGAGAAAGTAGCGATAATTGGTGAATCCGGGTGTGGAAAAACCACTACGATGAAGGCCATAATGAGGATCCTGGCACCCAACGCTGTTCTTGCAGGGGGAAAAATAACATACAAACACGGTGACCTCCTCGACCTTGGAAACCGCGAGCTCTCAACGTTGAGAAGAACAAGCATGTCCATGATCTTTCAAGATCCCACGGCCGCCCTCAATCCAGTTTTCAAAATAGGAACCCAACTTGAGGACATAGTGCGCAGCTCCACGCCTACACAAGAGCCAACAGATCGAGAGGTGAAGGCTAGAGCAGTGGAACTTCTGAAGAGCGCGGCACTTCCAGAACCTGAGAGAATCCTGGACAGCTACGCGTTCCAACTGAGCGGTGGGATGAGGCAAAGAGTCTGCATAGCCATGGCGTTGGCTTCTGCAAGAGATCTCTTGATCGCCGATGAGCCAGGAACATCTCTAGATGTCACAATAGAGGATCAGATTATGAGACTATTGAAACAGATTGTGGAAGAGAGAGATCTGTCGGTCATCCTGATCAGCCATTCAATCGGAGCCGTCAAGAATTTCGTTACCAAAGTCTACGTCATGTACGCTGGGACGATGGTTGAAGTGGCTCCGACAGAAGAACTATTCTCGAATCCGAAACACCCTTACACGCAGGATCTTTTGAAGGCCGTGCCGAAACTCACAGGAGGCGGCATCCCAGAGGGGATCTTGGGCAGAATCCCAAGCTACCTGACGCCGCCTGCAGGCTGCAGATTTGTTTCTAGATGCCGATTCGCCATGGAAGAATGCCGTGTCAAGTCGCCTCATCTCATCGACTTGGGCAAACACCATAGAGTATCGTGTTACCTTTACGGTGACAGCTGATGTCTACGGAGGAAATCCTCACAGTCAAGAGTCTCAAGAAATACTTCAAGACCTCACGCGGAATGGTCAAGGCCGTTGACGACGTGTCATTTTCCGTGAAGAAGAACGAAACTTTCGGCTTGGTGGGTGAATCCGGATCAGGAAAGAGCACAGTTGGGCACGTTATCATGGGAATCTATAATCCCACCGCGGGAGACATTACATTCCTCGGAAAAGACATATCGATGGGTGTCGGTAAGCGTCCGAAGGAGCTTAAGAAGCAACTGCAGATCGTCTTCCAGAATCCCGCCTCTTCCCTGAACCCTAGGAGGACGGTCAAACAGATCTTGGAATTGCCCTTGAGGGTGCATCGTCTCGCAGAAGACGGTGACTATGATAATAAAGTCCAGGAAATGATGGATCTTATCGAGCTGCCGCGAGAATTCGCGGAACGCTATCCAGGCGAACTTGGAGGAGGCGAGAAACAAGCCGTAGCCATCGGGAGAGCCTTGGCTACTAACCCGTCTTTCGTGGTCCTAGACGAGCCAACATCTGCTCTGGACGTTTCAATCCAGGCCAAGATCATAAACATGCTCATAAGATTCCAGAAGGAATTCAACCTATCATATCTCTTCATCACTCACAACCTGAGCCTAATGAGAAACGTGGCGCAAAGAGTAGGAATCATGTACCTTGGGAAGATTGGGGAGCTTACGGATACTTCCGAATTCTTCAGCAACCCACTGCACCCGTACACAAAGATGCTCATCTCAGCTGTCCCCGTAATCACTCCAGAGGAAGAAGCGCTCAAACCCGAGAAGGTTACCAGCACAGGAGAGATTACAGGGGCTCTACACATCCCGCCAGGCTGTAGTTTTCACCCGCGATGTCCTTTCGCAATGGACGTGTGCAGTAAGACCATCCCACCACTAGTTGAATACGCGACGGGCCATCATGTAGCCTGTCACCTGTACCCCTCCTCCGCAAATGCCTAGCACAATAATCGTTATGGAAAGCTGAGAGTTGGAACTCAAAGCATGCGCACCGAATATTATTCATAAACCCCGTGGGAAAGGACTACTTCGACCGGCACACCCTGTTCATCATAAACCGAGTCCGCAGAAATGCGTGTTGAGCCTACGGTCACCCACCTACTCAAAGGTCCGGAGCACTTAGAGTATCATTACTATGAGCATCTGGTGATGGATGACATGCTCAAAGAAATACGAAAGACGGAAACCAAAGGATTCCACGTTGCCATAATAGGATGCTTGTACGACCCTAGCCTAAGAGAAGCCAGAGAAGGCTGAAGGAGTCAGTTCGAAGGGAGGCCGAGAAAACTGTCGAGCAGGATTACGCTGGGGTAATCGTGTTAGGCTGCACGGTTAAATCAGGTTTTTCGCATGGAATCAGCAGAGCAATAAATCTCCCGATACTGGATCCTGTCATTACATCTTGGAAGTTCGCCGAGATGCAGGCGGACACGTACTCGTCACTAGGAGTATCACACAAAGCGTACGGATATGAGAGCCCGCCGAAAGAGGAGGACTGGGTGTAAGAGGCAGGTCATTCCTCAACGAGCACAAAGAAGATGACACAAGATTCGCTTTTGGGATTCTCTACGAAATGCTTGGTACCTCGGGGGTTGTAAATGACGTCACCTTCCTCCAAAAACAGAACCTTGTTGTCCGCATGCAACTCGCAACTGCCTTTTATGACGTAACTGACCTCGTCATGCCGCTCGTGCAGGCTATGGGACTCAGCGGGGAGCCTCTGGCCCTTCAGAATGGTGGCTGTTCCGATTTGAACTCGCGGGAGTTCACCTTCCTTCACTAGATACTCTAGGAGCTCTTTCGAGCTATTTGCGCTTTTGAATTGCGTGAGTTTCATTTCTTAATTCACGATTCCACTCGTGGGAATACTTGTAAGAATGAAACGGTCTGACCGATACTTACTTTAATATAGTATTTGGCACGCAGACTTGCCACTCGAGGAAACATGACAGTAAGAGCTGCAGTCGACGTAGGCGGCACTTTCACCGATGTCTGCGCTCTAGACGAAGCAACCGGGGAATTGATTTTTGTCAAGGATTCCACCACCCCGAAGGACTTCTCTATTGGCGTGTTGAATACGATTAAGAAGAGTGGAGTAGACGGATCGAAGATTAGCGGCTTCGTTGCAACGGGTTCAACTATGGTAATCAACGCGATTACCGAGAGAAAGGGTGTGAAGACCGGTCTCATAACAACGAAGGGTTTCAGGGATGTCCTGGAGATCCAACGATCAAACAGGACTGACATGTATAACTTCATGTACAAGAAGCCAGAGCCCCTCGTCCCTCGCTACCTAAGAAGAGAAGTGAGAGAAAGGGTCGATGCTGACGGAACTATCGTAGAAGAACTGCACGAAGAAGAGCTGGAAGAAATAGGCTCCCTGTTCAAGAAGGAAGGAGTTCTCTCCGTTGCGATTTGCCTCTACAATTCATATGCGAATCATTCCAACGAGGAAAGATGCGCTGCAAAGATCCAGAAGCTGTTACCTGGCACCTACTTGTCAACCTCAATGTCGCTTGGTTCTGAATGGCGAGAGTATGAGCGGACGAACACGACCGTCATGAATGCGTATGTTCAACCGATAGTTGACCACTATTTGACGAACCTCAAGATAGGCCTTGAAGGTCTGGGAGTTCAAGCCAACCTCTTCGTAATGCAGTCGAATGGTGGGATATCATCCTTCGAACAAGCGATTGTCACACCGATATATCAGGTCGAATCTGGTCCAGCAGGAGGAGTCATTGGCTCAGCCGCTGTTGGAACCGCAGCTGGAATCCGCAACGTGATAAGCCTGGATGTAGGCGGCACAACGGCAAAGACTTCGCTCATCGATGATGGCCAAGTCAGAATAAGTCCTGAATACAACCTTGAGAAAACGCCCTTCTTTGCTGGCTACCCGCTCAAGGTTCCCATAGTCGATATAGTCGAGATAGGTGCTGGCGGAGGTAGCATCGTCTGGGCAGATGAGGTTGGATCGCTTCAAGTTGGACCGATAAGTGCTGGCGCCGATCCCGGCCCAGCCTGCTACGATAAAGGTGGAGAGAGACCCACACTAACAGACGCTTTCGTTGTGAGCGGAGTCATCGACCCCGAGTACTTCCTGGGCGGCGAAATACACCTTCGCAAGGATCTATCCGAGAACGCCTTCATGCCTCTGTCGAGACAGTTGGGTTTACCGGTTCAGAAGCTGGCGCTAGGTGCAATCAGAATTGCCGACTCCAACATGATCAACATGATCAAACTGGTATCCGTCAGAAGAGGGTACGATCCGAGGGACTTTGCGATCATCGCATTTGGAGGTGCAGGACCAATGTTCGCAGTCGACCTCGCCCGCGACCTGGGGATAGGAACAGTGATGGTCCCACTGGTTCCAGGAGTCTTCTCAGCATGGGGCATGCTGCTAACAGATCTAAGACACGACCTTGTGCAAACGAAGGTAAGAGCCTTCAACGAAAGCAACCTTGGCGAGATAAATTCGACATTTGATCAGTTAAGAGAGAATGCGGCGGACATCTTCATGAGAGAACACGTGGAGGAAGGAATGAGGTACTTCACGCCGTCTCTGGATCTAAGATATTATGGGCAAGAGCATACGCTGAATACACCGGTCAGCAGTATCCCGTTAAAGGCTAAAGACATCGAGAAAGTGAAGCAGAAATTCGACCAGTTACATCACAAGCAGTTCACATTCAGTCTACAAGATCCAGTCGAAGCGGTGAACATCCGCCTGACGGCATATGGACGCGTCAAGAAACCAGTCATCAAGCCCATGAAGAATGTGAAATCATCATTGGCGAACGCCACGAAGGGAAAGAGGAAAGTTGTCCTCCTGAGCGGAAAGTTTGACGCAAAAGTATTCGAAAGAGCGCTCCTACCGGTCGGCGCGAAGATACGAGGGCCCGTGATCATTGAGGAGAAAACTTCGACCACTCTGGTGGGGCCGGGAGATCTGCTTACCGTGAATAAGTACGGGCATCTGGTTATCAATGTCAGGAAAGGCGCATTGTAAATGACGAAGACCGACAAGTTCACGCTCGAAATAATTGGCAGCAGCCTAGTCTCGGCTGCGGAAGAAACTTTCGCAGCCTTCGGCAGAACCAGCAAGAGCCCAGTCATCTACGAAGTCTTAGACTACGCCTGTGGAATCATGGATTACAGGGGAAGGATGATTGCCCAAGCGAATGGAGCGCCCGGTTTTCTTGGCGTTTTAGACATCGCAGTGAAGGACGCGCTGAAAAAATTCGGAGCAGATGGGTTTGATGAAGGCGACATAATCGCAATGAACATTCCACACTACCACGGGACACACCTGAACGATGTCACGCTGGTCATGCCAGTTTTCTACAGAGGTAAGCTTCTGGCGTTCTCAACCAACAAGGGCCACTGGTCTGAGGTAGGTGGAATGCACTTCGGGAGTTGGACATCCGACGCCACAGAGATCTATCAGGAGGGACTGCAGTTTCCAATAGTCAAGCTCTTCCGCAAGGGCAAGCCAAACGAGGATCTGTTTGATCTTATCAGATCAAACGTCAGAACTCCCGACATGACGATGGGTGACATGGAAGCCCAGGCCGCATCTCTGAGAGTAGGCGCAAGACGAATTCTTGAGTTGTGTGATAAGTATGGACTGAACGCTGTGATGGAGTACATTGACTGGGGCATAGAGCGGGCGAAGCTCATGATCCAGAAGAAACTGAAAGAGCTTCCGCACGGGAAGTTCACGGTCGAAGACACGATCGATGATGATGGGATAACAGACACCCCGATCCCTGTAAAGGCCACCGTCGAAATCTCAGACGACAAGTTCGCCATAGATCTAACGGGCTCCGGAGCCCAAGTTCGAGGTTCGGTCAACTCTCCATACCCTGCGACCGTGTCGGCTGCTAGACTCATAATGAAGGCTGTGACGGGTCCCCAATCTCCCGCAAATGACGGCGAATTCGACGCGCTTCGTTTGGTCGCTCCGGAGGGAAGCATATTCAATCCACGATATCCAGCCCCAACCTCCACATATTGGGAGGCTATGATGTTCGTCACAGACATTGTCTGGCAAGCTCTAGCACCGCATATGCCAGACAAGCTACCAGCGGGACACTTTCTCAGCGTGTGCGCGACAATCGTGGGAGGCGTCGACGACAAAACGAAACAGCCTTTCGCCGTCGTGGAGCCCCAGGCAGGCGGGTGGGGAGGAGGCGTGAACAAAGATGGCGAGAGTGGATTGGTATGTGGCGGAGACGGCGAGACCTTCATAATGTCGAACGAAGTTCTTGAGGTTAGACAACCCATAAGGGTTGAACAATACTCGCTAAACGTAGAAGACGGCTGCGGCCATGGAATGTTCAGGGGTGGCTTCGGTCTAGTGAAGGATTACAGAATAAACAATTCCGAAGCGTCATTCACAGCTTCCTTCGGCAGATCCGTCTATCCGGCATGGGGAATGGAAGGCGGTATGAAAGGCACACCTAACTACTTCGTTCTAATGAGAAGCGGAAAGGAGCCGCAAAGGATGAGAAAGGTGGCCGCTGCATCGATGAAAAAAGGAGAGCTGATCAGACTCAAGACGGGCGGTGGGGGAGGATACGGCGATCCCCTCGACAGGGACGTCAAGAGAGTGGCATGGGACGTGAGAAACGAGTACATCTCACGGCAAGATGCCGAGAAGATATACGGATTTGTGTTCGAGCAGGGTTCGCTGGAACCAGACATAGCGGCCACGTCTAACCTTAGAAAACGGCTGAAAGCCGAGCGCAAGAACACGCTGTAATCGATCCAATTTCAGTCGCATTGAAAATAGCCGAAGACTTGGTGAAGCTTGAAGAATGGCTTCAATGGCTTCTGATTTAGCGGCGGCTACAAGAAGATCGATTAATCGTGCGGAATCAGTATATACGGGCATCTTAGCTCTGTCTAAGTGATGGGTTGCCAGACCCTAACGGAAACGACCTTGGCAGATCTAGGATTGCAGAGTACTAACTTCTTATGACTCTACTTGACGGTTGATGTGTTCACGCGATTCCTACGCGAAAAGCGGGGATCATCAAGATTATGGAGGTTCATGAAAGGAAAAACGGTAGAGAGGGGAAAGGAGGCAACAAATCCCGAAGGAGCTATTGCAGCTGAGAATCCCAGAGACAAGGCTCTGATCAGCGTCCTCTACGAGAGCGGATGCAGAATCGGCGAGATCCTCAGCCTTAAGATAAGGAACAAATTCGACAACAACTGCTCAGTGTTGATTGTTAACGGTAAGACAGGGCAGCATCGGGTTAGGCTGATTCCTAAACAGTTTCATACAACATCGCCTCCGCCTCAAGCTGTCTCGAGACTTTTCATCGTCCCGTACGCACTCTCCTACGCACTCGTGGACAGAGGACCTTAGATGACCAACCTTCCGTTTCTCATGACTACTTGGTTGTCGAGCGAGAACGTCGGCAGGGGTATTATGAAGTCTTGGTGCAGGTCTGCTTTGACGGATCCACCCATGTGAGAGTTGTCTCCTATCGCGACGTGAACTGTTCCTCTAATCTTCTCTGCTTCCAAGACGTTATCTGGTCGCTTGGCGTTAGGGTTAGTGCCCACACCAAGCTCGGCGTGATTTCTGCGCGAGAGATAGGGTTCCTCTTCCTTGCCAAAGGCTAGGAGCTCTCTAAACCTGTCTCCTACTTGGCCGCCGCCCTCAATGCTAGTCACTTTTCCGTCCTTGAAGCTTATGATCATATTCTCCTTCAGGTCTGGGTACCAGCCCTTCTGTACCACAACCTTGCCGTTTCCAGTTCCCTCCAATGGAGCACAGTACGCTTCGCCCGACGGTAGGTTGCCCCATGCTCCCTTCTCGGTGAATATTCCCGAGTCTGACATCCCTTTTCTTCCCTCAACGCTGAAGGTAAAGTCTGTTCCGGCCCTCGACTTGATAGTGGCTTCATTCGCCTGCGTGATTAGATCGGCGATCCTCTTCGTTTCACCTGCGATCTTCCTGTAATCTGCGGCCATCGCACCCCCAGGGTAGAACATCTCCGCTAGGAACATTGGCATACTGGCAAGTCGTGCTCCGGCTTGCGTCGCATGCTCCCGTGCGTCCGTGTGAGTAAGCGAGTACGTTGTCATTGCTACCACCACGTCCGCGGCTTTCATTCTTTCCTCGACCTCGTTCCCTGGGTAAGTTCCATGTTTGCCTATTGACGGGTACGCGAAGAACTCAACACTAGATTGTGGGAACGCTTGGGCAGCTATCTCACTTACCTCTCTTGCAAGGACCGACCGACGCACGGCGTCCGCAAGTTTCTCGCTACTATGGCTTTTCCATTCCTCAATCGTCGGCGCGTCCGTAACCACTAGAAGTTTTTCTCGGGCTTTGAGTCCCAGATTGATTTTGAGCATATTCACGGTGCCTTTCTCTATTTTTCTCTTATCGATCAAATCATCTCCTCCAAGACTCATATCGCGAAGCATAGAGAAATTAAGCTTTCTACGTGATCGCACGCCAGTGTTATCACAGGAGATTTAGCACATTGCCAAAGTAGACTTCCGCTGGCGTTGAATAATTTAACGTCATGTGTGGCCGTTCGTAATTGTAGTAGTGGATGAATTTCCGGTGGAGGGGGGAACCTGTCATGTTCAAGGTCGTAGGTTCGGAACCATCGCTCAACGTTCCCCTGCGTCGTCGGTCTCCCGCCGTAGTTGTGTTATGGGTTCGGCGACTTCGGGCGGGGTGCTGTGGGTTGTGTTGGTTTTTCTGGGTTTGTCTGTGAGGTTCGCGTAGCCTCCGCTCTCGTAGCGTTTCCACTAGTTGTAGAAGGTTCTTCGCGAGATCTGGGTGGCGGTACAGATTTCACTAACCGACGCCTCCTCCCCATGTTTTCTGATGCACGACCGTCTCAGCTTGAGAACGTCTCTTGTCGTCTCCATGTCGGCACACGCTGTTTTCTCGTCATAAATATGTGTGTCAGATAACAGACTGTCATCGCATGCCCGGGTCCGCGGCCTATCTAGCGGGGCACAGTTCCATTCTTCTGCGGCAGAAACGGATCTCATCACATTCTCGAAGACGGCAGGGGTCTCTCCACCTGGGGCAAGGTCGACGCGATCCACGAGGCGTAGGTCTGCGAGGACTCGATCTGTCCCGCTCACGAGGGGCTTGTGACCTACTGGAACCACAAGCGAGCGACCTCCCTCAGTGAACCATTGCGTTGTTTAGTTGCTCCAGGTTAAGGCGCGGAGCTGAGCGGTTAGAGCGCAACCGTCAGGCAACCCGGGAACTCTTAAATAAGCAGTTGGGCTCGCTATAACTTCGATGGGAAATGTCCACACTTTATGAGTACGAAATCGGAAAATCCGCCGATATTCTTTGTAGAGAACTATTCAAGCTGAAACCAGGAGAAACATTCGCCATAACGGCAGACACCGAATCCGATATGCGAGTCGTCGAGGCCGTGGCCAGAGTTGCGTTTGCTGTCGGAGCCAAGCCTCTCGTAATGCGGGTCGCTTCTCCGCTAGGCGTGGGAAAAGCCGCCGACCCCATGTTGCCTGTGAAAGCGTTGACCGCAGCTTTGAAGGAGTCCGATGCGTGGGTTGAGTTCAACAATCAATGGCTTTTGTACTCAACCCCATATGAGATAGCGACAAAAGAAAACAAGAACCTCAGATACCTTTGTCTCGTCGGCATGAGCACCGACATGATGACGAGATGTCTTGGAAGGATCGACTATCCAACCCTGAAGACGTTCCAAGACAAAATCACGGACATGACCAAGAGAGCCAAACACATGAAGTTGACGACCCCAGCGGGCACGAACGTGGAATTCGACAATGACCCCAAGAGACCGATGATAAGCGAAGTTGGGTACGCTGACACGCCGGGTTCTCACATGCTAGCGGGTCAGATAGGGTGGTCGCCGAGGTTTGAGACGATAAACGGAATCATCGCGTTTGACGGGTCGATTGTGCCCCCGATTGGGCTTGTGAAAGAGCCTGTCAAGCTGCATGTGGAGAAGGGCAAGATCGTCAAGGTTGAAGGAGGCAAAGATGCTCTCGACTATGAGGCTTGGCTGAGGAGCTTCAACGACCCGAATATGTTCAGCATGGCCCATGCCTGCTATGGGTTCAATCCAGGCGCTAAGTTGACCGGAAATATCCTTGAGGACGAGCGGGTATGGTGTTGCACGGAATGGGGAATCGGCTACGTGGGACCGATGCTAGCGCCTCCGGACGGTATTTCAGCAGCCTCTCACTCCGACGGAATCTGCCTGAACACGTCGGTCTGGCTTGACGGCGTACAAATTACGGATAAGGGAAAGGTCATACACAAAGATCTCATTGAACTAGCGAAGAAGCTCGGAAAGGCGTAGACTCTCATCAGATCAAACGTCAGAACTCCCGACATGACGATGGGCGACATGGAAGCCCAAGCCGCATCTCTAAGAGTAGGCGCAAGACGAATTCTTGAGATGTGTGATAAGTATGGACTGAACGCTGTGATGGAGTACATCGACTGGGGCATAGAACGGGCAAAACTCATGACCCGATCCCTGTAAAGGCCACCGTCGAAATAAGGAGAGACTTCGACTAGCTGGTGAGAGCACAATATTGGAAGGTGGACAAGTCATCGAAGAAGGACGAACTGATGTTCTAGTTCTTGGATGCGGAGCTTCGCTAAACTCAGCTGAGACACTCCAAGAGAAACTCGATGTAGCTGTAATCGATCCAATTTCAGTCGCATTGAAAATAGCCGAAGACCTGGTGAAGCTTGAGGACTCATGGCTTCAATGGCTTCTGACTTAGCCGCGGCTACAAGAAGATTGATTAATCGTGCGGAATCAGTATATACGGGCATCTTAGCTCTGTCTAAGTGATGGATTGCCAGATCCTAACGGGAACGACCTTGGCAGATCCATGATGGCAGAATACTAACTTAACTTCTTAGGACTCTACTTGACCGTCGTTTTGTTCACGCGATTCCTACGCGAAAAGCGGGTATCATCAAGATTATGGAGGTTCATGAAAGGAAAAACGGTAGAGAGGGAAAAAAAGGGCAACAAATTCCGAAGGGAGCTATTGCTCTATTCCCCACTCTTTGAGGATCTTCACCAACTCTGGGTGAACAAATTTTCCGTTCTGTTGTACAGGTTCACCGTCAAGGTAAATTGAAGCTTTCAGTATGATGCCGTCGTCGTGGGAAGCTGCATCCCATCCAAATCCCCCTCCAAGATCCGGTCGGAGCAGCGGGCCTTGCCTTCCAAAACCGACTTGGAAGCACCCCCAAACTCGTTCCACTTCCGATATGTCAGCTGTCTGCCGCGCATTAGGGTGGTAACCGTAGCAGAAATGAGCGAGCCTATACATGTTGGGATCGTTGAAGCCTGCCAGATATTTCTTAAGCATCTCCGCCTCTGTGCCACCCGTAATCTCTTTGATGACGCCTTTCTCAACTTTGAACTTGATTGGAGTTCGTATGTTGCTCTTTATTTCATCCGGAGGCCAAATATTGCCGTCGAAAGCCAGCACGCCATTTTCGGTTTCTTCAAGGCATGTTCCGCCCGTTTGTCCTCCCAGCATTATGATTTGTCTCTTCTCTGCGGTCCCGCCGTAGTTCTCCCACTTTCTTCCCCCAATCTTGCCGGTGAAATCTGTTCCTGACGGGCTAGTTACCCTGAACTCTTTTGCCTTCGTTGTCAGTTCTGCTAATCTTTCTCCCAATTCCACCATTTTCGGGTAGTTCACCCAACCGAGAGTCCTCACCATCGCCTCGCTGTCCAGAGATGTTAAGCAGATGTAAGCTCGGTTTCGTTTCAAGGCGTTTACTTGAGCCTTTGTGTACAAGATAGCTTTGGTCGTAAATTCAATCAGGACATCAGCATCCATCATCGCTGCTGCCAATGGTTTAGGAGGCTCAGCAAATGCTCGCTCCCGAGTCTCAGTGACAACAATGGTCGGAGTAGCTCCAGCAGCATACGCAGCGGCAGCTGTTGCCTTTAACACAGCTTCGTCATTTGCGCTATCCCCGCATACGAGAACGTCTTCTCCCTTCTTCACCTTCATTACATAATTTACCAAAGTATCTGCAGCTTTGCCTAGTTCCACATAATACCTCAAGACGACTCACGCGACGTTGAGTTCGATATGTTCAGCTTATAAGACGTCCGGCAGAACGGATTTGAATGCTTACTTGAGACGACGTTCGATCAAGCATCTCTCGTCTCGTGATCATGACATAAGTTATTTCGCATTAGTCAATGTCCGCCGGCAATGAATCGGCAACTAGTGCTCCTGAGATTTCTATTGCTCGCACTTTCAATCCGAGGCTTCTACAAGCGACCTGTCAGCGTCAACCCTAAGCCTCTTCCCGCTCTGAAAAAGAGTCAATGGGTTTCTCTCCAGCCTGTCGACAGCGGGAATGTCGGATATGATTGCTCCAACTGCGACGATAGGTTCGCACTCCACATTTATGATGGCCAGCGGGGCGACACCATTTCTCTTCATCCTGTACAAGGTGTAGGATCCAACCGTGGACCCTTTTCCGTTGGGGAAGATGAGCACTCTGTCCTTCACCGTTGTTCCTTCAAGTTCATGCCCTTTCTCCGTAACTACCCCCGTGTCCGGGTTGACTCCTCCAAAGAACGAAATGGGTTCATGCGAGACGAGCGCTAGGCCTTCCGCCGTTCCGCCTGATATTTTTCTACCACGCACTAACTCCATTTTCCCGTCACCGCCGCATTAACACACTCCTCGACGCTTCCGATGCGAGTTTTGAAGTCGTTCGTACCACGCCCATAGTAACAGGCCTTCGCAGAGTCGGTGGCTAGAACACTGAAACGCCCTTTCAGCGGTGCTACGGCCATGCATGTGTCGCATGCAAATTTCGCTCCGGACGCACGAATCTGCTGCGCATAACCAACCTTCTCCGCTTCCTTCATGGTCTGCCTGGCTGTGCAAATCCAAAACTCCCTTGTCACCTTCCTACCCTCTAGGAGGCCTGCGATTGTTTTGATCTCATCTAATGTGCAGTGGGGGCATCCGAGCGCTACGAAATCAACCTCCGCTGTTTCGTCATTCAGTGCACGAAGCGCTCCTTCAATGTCGGCCTGAGTGATTATGATGGTTTCCTTGGGCGCTTCCTTTTGGCGGTAGGTTGCGTCGTTCGTGTGGAAGAGGGCTGTCCCACCGTAGGTCGCTATAGAGGCGCACAAACTCTTGAGTTGCTCAATGTGTGCGCCTTCGATTCCTTCGAACAGTGGAATCTTCGGTCCAATCTTCTTCCCGACGGCGTAGCCGAGGGCCCCGAAATCTGGGACGGCGGCCAACTTGGCGTCGACCTTCACGCTGACTTGGGGCTTACGATTTTCCTCAAGGTGCATGCCGTAGCAAGGCGTCCGCCCAGTAATCGCAGCAGCGAGCGCACTAGGTCCCCCTTCGCGGTTTGTCATTGCGCCGAGGATTGAGTTGGCGTAGGTGACTGCGGAAGACTCGCTCCACGCAATATGGTCCCCGCGGCCAGGCTCGTTACCAACGAGGTATGGGGTGCAAGTGCAAGAAGGTGTTACACCCATTTCCACAAAAGCACGAATCACCTGCTCTTGCTTTCGCGCGAACTCTTCGTCGATTCCGAGCTCACGCCAATTCTCCAAATCCATACCAGCAGGGTTCAGCGTCGTCTTCACCCTAGCCTTCGCGCCTTTGCCAGCTAGATTTTCCAAATATTCCAGGCCTGCGTCGCCGAGGTTGTAGTATGACACGCCAGCCACTTGCACCGAGGAAACCGGAATCAATTTGTCGGCGCCAAATATTTCGCCCAACGCCGTAAGGATTTGCATGCTTTTCTGCACCGCGTACCCTTCTTCTCCTGCAAGCATCTTTTCCTCTTGGCTAGTTAGGTGCATCGTGTTGTCAGCTCGCTAGGTGAACCTTCTCCAATCAACATCAGGAAACTTGGCTTTCTCATAATTCTTGCCCTTCACTTCAAGCAGTTTCGTCGCATCGAAACCAACCTTTGCTTCGGTCAGTTTCCCGTTGGCCCTGGAGATTTTCAACCCATTTTCTGAAGCTCAACCGGCCCATCTCTTGTATATGTCCGACTTGACGCCAAGTACGTCTAACACTTTCCCTACCACATGATTCACCAGGTCGTTCACAGTTTTGGGTTCATGGTAGAACCCTGGGCTGGCGGGCAGAATCACTGCGCCCAGCCTTGCAAGCTTGAGCATATTCTCTAAGTGAATCGCACTGAGCGGCATCTCCCGCACAACAAGAACCAACCTACGCTGTTCCTTAATCGCTACGTCCGCTGTTCGGCAAATCAAGTTGTACGCGTACCCGTTAGCGATGGCGGCAAGTGTCTTCATGGAGCAGGGGCAGACGACGACCGCATCCGTCTTCGCTGAACCTGAGGAGATATCGGCGTCGAGGTCGTGTTCCGTTAGCAGCCTACCTTGGCCTGCCAACTTTTTCAGCCGTTTCAAGCCGTCCGGTATCTCCGCTGCTAGAACCCGTTTCGCGGCGTCCGACACGATGATCGTTAACTCAGTTCCAGCCTTAGCTAGTTCTGATGCGAGACTTACGCCATAAACAACACCCGACGCGCCAGTAACCCCGAGAACAACTCTCAACCATGAACCCCAAACCGCGAAGAAATTGAAACTCAACCGGCTTTAAGCAGTGGGCCTGTTCTCCAACCATGAAACCGAAGAAGCAAAGTCGAAGCGACATGAGATGACGTAGCTCATCTTGTATGAACTATTTTATATGACGCCACGGCGCTCAAGAGCGCTGTGAAAAAGTCTAGTTTGTGATTGGTTTGAGAAGTTTCCTCCTGATAAAAGCGAAACCGGGCAAGGAGAAAGAAGTCTGGAATCGCTTCAAGGACTTGCCCGAAGTCCTGGAGACCCACCTCATCACAGGCAAATTCGACCTCCTCGTTGCCTTGGAATCCCCGGAAACCGGACTGGACCCCCGCCGAAAAGTTGTGGAACTCGTTACCGAAAAGATCAGGAAGGCAGGGGATGTTATCGACACGAGGACAATTATACCAATCGAAGCAGAACTCCCCCCAACGAAGGCCATCGAACGCCCCACCGCCAAAGGCTTCGTCTTCATTTCCAGCGACGCAGGTAAAGCCCAAGAACTCATGCGCAAACTACTCGAAGTCCCGGAAGTCCGGGGTGTCTACTTGCTCTTTGGGAAGGCGGACGTACTCGCCGAACTCGAAGTCGAAAAGAGCATCGTCAACCCGCCCCCCCAACATATAGCAAGGATCGTAGAAAGCCGAATCGCCAAAATGCCAGCCGTCCATGACACGGAAACGTACGTTCCGTTGGAATCAATGATCAAATGACCGATAGAAACGAACGAGTCCGAACTGCAATCCAAAAACTTACAGAAGCAATCTGGAACCTAGACCAACTCCAACCCCTCGACAAAGGGCTGCAGGAAGAGTACGTGCGTATCCAACTGGCCCGAGAGCGGTTGATGAAGCAAGTAAAGAAGATGAATAGTTCCGCGTGACCGTTCAGTGCAGCGGTCGAGCCATACGCCTAGCTGCGAAGACCTTGGCATGTTGTTGGCGACCGGCAGTTATCTATCGCAATATCGAGGTAACTGCTGGAAACTGTTAGAGGAGCTAGTTAGACCGCAGCCGCAAAGGCGAAGATGTGCATTTCTGCGAGGATTTGAATCGCAATCTTTATCTGTAGACAATTTGTAAACATCTCGCAGACATATATGTCAACGGTGGTTAGCGTCAGAGTGCCCGAGAGACTCCGAAGGGAGATGGAAAGACTGAAGGACGTGGACTGGTCAGCATTGCTCAAGTCAGCGATTGAGGAACGGTTGAAACGAGAAACACTCAAGACAATGTGGAAGGATGTTGAAGAGCTCAGAGCCAAGATTCCCCCATCGCCCGACCCTGACTTCTCAACTAAGAGCATTAGGCAGGATCGGGGCAGATGATTCTCGATGCCTCTGTAGCTGCCAAATGGTTTCTAAAAGGAGAAGAATACGAAACTGAAAGCCACACGCTGCGCCAGGATTACGAGGAAGGAAAGGTTGAGCTCCGAGCGCCGTCTCTTATACTCTACGAGGTCTGCAACAGTATCCGGAAGAGAAGAGACATACCACGCGAAACAGCTGCCAAACTAGCAGAAGCTGCTTCAAAATACCTCAGCAACCTCGTAGTCTCACCTAGCCCTCAAACTTACCGAAAAGCAGTATCGAACGCCAGACTCTGGGACATAACGGTCTACGATTCATCATACGCTACAATGGCCCAAGAAATGAAGCAACCACTGATAACTGCCGACGGAGACTTGGGAAAACGCCTTTCGAAGGTTTCCGTACCCGTCGTGCTCATAGCCAACTACGAAACATCTTGATCAGGTTCTATCCAGCTGGCTCGAGAGCGGTTGATGAAGCGAGTAAAGAAGATGGATGGTTCCGCCTGATCGTTCAGCGGAGCGGTCGAGCCATACGCCTGGCTGCGAAGACCTTGGCATGTTGGTTGGCGAGTGGTAGTTGAACTGAAGTCAAAGCTAGAGCGCCGAGAATACTTACAACGCTGAGCATTGATAGCGTCAGGCTAGCCGTACCTAGACCCATCAGCAAGGCTGACCCCGACAGGTAGGCGGCACCAATCATCAGCGCGCTACCGGCGACCCACCCGTAGGCTGGGAATAAGTGCGCTTTTACAGAGGCTAGGAATTTTGTTCGGCGCCGAACCAACCGCAGACTCACGTACGCAACCGGAGCAACGTATACTAAGCCAATGAGCGACGCGGCCATCACGCCCGCCGCTAAGGCACCCGCTTCGGCACTCATGGGTGATATGAGGGCGTAGGAGAAGTAGGCTGCGTATAGGATTCCGATGAGTGGGTAAACGCCCACTCGCAACGTGTCAAGGAACAAGCCGTTCCGAGAGGCGGTGTAGGTGAGTGAAGGCGCCCAGCTGTAGTACCAGGCGTTGAAGGTTTGCATGAACATGCGCCCCGCTGTTGTGTTCTGGATCTGATTGTTACGGAATGCCCGAAGGAAGTTCGCGTAAGGCTCCAGGGGCGTGCCAGAAGTAGCGAATGCCACTGGGCAACCCAGGGAGGGTAGAACAGTGGTCGTGCTGAATGCGGTGAACGTCGTCGTGTATGGCGTAGTACCCGTTTCGGTTGTCGTTGTGAGACTAGTCGCTGTACCCGTGTACACGGTCGACGAAATGAGACTTGTACTGGTCAATGTTTCCGTCGAAGTGAAGGAAGAGCTAGATGAGACGGATGTGCTAGTGGACGTTATCGACGTGACGGAGGTAGACGTCGCGGGTGTTGACGTGGTCGTTGTGAAGAACGTACTAGTCGTGGTAGTACTGGATGAGAAGGTTGTGGTTAGGGGTGGCGTAATGAGACTGAACACCCCAAGGGTTCCAGTCGCGGGCAGGGTGACCCAACTTGAAAGCGCCAAAACGGAAACAATCATTATTGTAAGTTGAAGAGCTGCGGAACGCAGATGCCTTCTTTGCTTCCGCTTACTCAAAAGAAAAGCCTCCTAAGAACCATCGGAGCCAGCAACATAAGGGCGGCAAACAAAGCTAGGACGTCATAAGGTGTTTGGTCAGACGAAAACAGAGGCCGAATAGCTGATGCACCCAGCGTCCCAGTCGCAGTTCCCGATGCCGTCACGGTGGTTGGAACAGAAGTATACGAAGTGGTAGTCGTAATGCTTGATGCCACAGACTGGCCAGTAAAGGTAATCGTGCTCAGAGCGTAACTAAGCGCCGTCGTAATACCTGTGAAAGTGAAGGTTGTGAATGACTGCGATAGGGAAGTGGACGTTGTAAACGTCGTGAAAGTTGTGCTGGTAATGCTGGTCGTTGATGTCGTCGTTATGGAGGTGAGAGTTCCAGTCAGAAGGATGACCTCCAAATAGTTCGAAGCAAAATCCCCCGTACTTCCAGTGACTGTGATGAGGTATGTACCTGAGGGAGTCGTGGGATCAAGCCCAATTGAGCCACCTACGGTTCCCCCCGAAATATTGCAAGAGAGGGTCGGGGCTCCTGGCAATCCGCTTATCGTGCAAGGACCCGTGTCGTCACCATTGAATCCGAAACCGGTTACACCAACTGAAGTACCAGGTAAGACAACGTTAGGTGAAACCGTGACCTGAGCATTAGGCGTACCAACGGTGAAATCGGTCGACGCCGCAAACGGAGTGGTGTCGGTTACTGTAATAACATACGTACCCGCAGGCGCACCTACCGCTACTGTGAAAGTACCGCTAACCTGACCGTTCCCGTTTGGACCAGGAACAATGAGATTACAGCCATTGGTTGTAAAGAGTCCCGCTGGGGCGCTTGTCAATGTACAAGATGTTGCCGCCGACCCAAATCCGGATCCGGTAAACGAAGCGACACTGCTGGCGACGCCATTTGTAGGCGTGACGGTAATTGCTGGAACAACTGTGAATGTCGTAGCGACCGTGTCACCACCCGGGTTACCCGTCACCGTCACGGTCCAAGGCGAACTGTCCGCTGTAGCCGTTGGGCCGACCGTGAACGTTCCTGTCCCCGTGCCGCCGCTAACGGTGCAGGATGGAGATGCTATCAATGTGGCACCGTTAACTCCGGTGTTTGATGTTATACTACATGACGTGTCGGTGGTAAGCAAACCCCTGGCGACAAAAGAAATGGTCTGGCCCGGGGAATTGTAGGTTGGGCTGAGCGTAAGGAGTGTTGCGACAATCACTTGGAATGTTCCAACGCCCGTATCGCCCAAGTTACCCGTAACAACAACAGTGTAACTACTGCCACTCGGAACAGCAGCCACGACGAAGAAAGTGCCCGTTAAGTCGGTTCCTGCACTTCCGATGCGGCAAGCCGAAGTGGAAAGCAGGCCTCCCGGTGAGGAAGAGATTGAGCATGATGTGTCTCCGCTACTGAACTGCCCCTGTGGGATACTGATCGTAATTGATACGTCAACAGTAGTTCCCGGAGCCTGCGGCGAGGCTGGAGTGAAGGTTAGAGTAGGCGTTGGGTCAACGTTGAATGTTGTAAAGGCAGTGTCTCCGCTGCTGCCAGTCGCCGTGATTGTGTACGGATTCAGAGTCGGGTCCGCTGCACTAGAAACGGTAAATGAAGTAGTAAATGTGCCCGAAGTTGATACAGTGCAAGTAGCTGGTGACGCGATTATGTTTGCGGGAGTCGAAGTAATTACGCAACTCGTGTCCAGACCGCTGAACGCTCTCCCTTGAAGAGCGATCTTCGTGCCTCTTGGGCCATCTTGCGGCACAGCAATCAATTGAGGGCCAATTGGAGTAGGCGCAATTGTGAAAGTCTCAGAGGCAGTGTCACCCAACGACCCTCTGACCGTTACAGTGTAGGTGCTTCCTGATGCAGCGCTGCTAACAACAAAGAATGTGCCCGCCAGGCTTTGCGGACTCTGTGAAAGGTGGCATGCGGAGGACTGGAAAAGACCACTAGGAGTCGATGAAATCGTGCAGGAAGATGTATCGCCACTGCTGAACGCCCCAACCCCAATACTTACCTGAATAGTTGTACCGGTCGGTTGTGGCGATGGGGGAGTGAACACTAAGGTTGGAGTCCCGTCAACTACGAACATTTCTGAGGCACTCGCGCCACTGCTGCTAGTGACAAAAACTGTGTAAAGACCGGCACCAGCGCCGGAAGCTACCTTGAAGGAAGCAGTAATTTTCCCGGAACCGATACTGCAAGTCGGTGTAGGAGTGGACGACATCAATGGGGTGGGTGCGGACGATAGGACGCAGCTTGAATCTAGAGAGGGAAAGCCTGTACCAGTAACCGTAATCGTAGTGCCTGCCGGCCCATCAGAAGGCGAGAGGAAAATTGCAGGTCCCACGACTGGGGGAGCAACCGTAAAGACGGCGGATGCAGTATCACCCAAAGTCCCCGTCACTGTAACTGTATAGCTATTACCCGAGGCAACGTTACCAACCACAAAAAATGTACCAGTCAAATCCGTTCCGCCGCCCCCAATTCTGCACGCAGAGGAGCTAGACAGACCGGACGTACTTATCGAACAGGAAACAGAGCTAGTAGTCGTGTCGCCGCTACTAAATTGCCCTCCTGTGAGAAGTACGGTTATTGTCGTTCCGGGAGGTTGCGGGGAGGATGGGCTGAATCCTAGCGTAGGGGAACCATCGATAGTGAAAGCCACTGAAGCTGAGTCTCCACCGGGGCTCGCGGTAACAGTGATAGTCTCAGGTGTGTTGACAATTTCGGCCAAACCCACATAGAATGTTCCTGATACTTTCCCTGAGCCCACACTGCAACTAAATGCGGGATTAGCTGCAATGGTCGATACGTCCGGCGACGCGGTGATCTGACATGAACTGTCCGAAGTGCTGAAGCCGCTCCCTTGCAGAGTAATCTTAGTCTTGAATGGGCCGTCAGTTGGTGTGACGGAGATTACAGTGCTCGTCGCGGTAACTGTGAAGATTGCCGAAGCAACTGCCAAGCTTGATGTTCCAGTAACGTCGATCTCGTAGGGTCCCGCTGAGACGGAGGCTACCGTGAAAGAGCCAGTAACAACTCCATTTGAAACCGAACACGCTTGCAGCGAAACAGCCGCGCCTGAAATTGTACAGCCCGTTTCTCCCTGGCTGAATCTGACGCCGCCCGACTTCACGTTTACAACGGTGCTAACCGGCCCCGAGGGAGGTGTCAGAGTTATCGTCGGCTGGAGCACAGTGAACGAGGAGGAAGCAGTGTCCCCAGTGCTGCCAGTTACAGTGACCGTGTAACCACCTGGTCCGATGCCCGGGCCTACAGTGAATGAGCCGCTCACGTCGCCCGCGGTCACTGTACATGTAAAGCCAGGAGAAATCAATCCAGACTTACTGCTAGTAACCTCACAGGAAAGGCCATTATCACCAGTCGCGAATCCAGTGCCCGTGACAGTAACGACGGTTGCAATGGGACCGTTTGGTGGCGATAATGAAATCGACCTGGCAAAAACCGGAATTTGAATTGATGAGAAAACCACCGCGAATGCTGTGACCAGAAGGAGCACTAAGAATACACGATTGGTTTTGGCTTTACGCTTTGTCAAGGATCCAAATATCCCCTAGTAAACCTCAATGAAGTAACGTACCCAAACAAACACAGGCAAGACATGAATGTGTTAGTTTACCTTGCTGACACCACCCTGTATAGTTCGCCCTCACAAAGGGTGCAATGTTGATGAAAAGAGCGCGAAAGAACAGAGTTAACCGGCCTAATTGACGTGAAAACACCCCGCTAACGAATAATCGACCCAATTCGTTCATTTCTTGACGCCACAACTGATTGCGCATTCCCTCGCCTTCAGGTTTTGTCGGGTTTTCTATTTAACTGTTGTTCTGTGCAACACAACTACAATACAATTTTGTCAACAATCGTGTACATAGAAGAGCCAAAGCTTCGCGAAGGAGTGCGGTTCATTTGCAGGATGAACGCAACGCTCTTCGGACCAAATTTATACCAGTTCCCCATAGAAATCCCGGAATTGTAATGACAAACTGGAAGGTTACGGCCAGTACTCTACTACTTCTGAGCCTTGTATTGCTCCCAGGCATCCTCAACACCGTAAGTGTAAATGTCTACGGACAAAATTTCACGTCTCTGACGATCACGCTTTCAAGCTCCACGGTCCCTGTACTTACAGGCACAGTTACTGTGTCCGCCCACCTATCCGGAGAAACAGCTGCAGCACTAGGTGACACCGTGACCTACCAGCTCTTCTCTAGCGCATCCTGTTCCCCTGGAACAATCGTCCAATCCGATCCCCAGACTATCCAGCCTGGCCTCGTCGTTCCACCCTCCACATCATTCACGATGATGTCTCCTCCTCTTCCCTCTTCTTCGCCCGCTGGCACCTTCAGTTTCAACGCCGTCTACAGCGGTGACGCCAACAACCGTCCTTCGACGAGCCTCTGCAAACAAATCACCGTAACCAAAACGCCAACAACGACTACGACATCAATCACTCCGCCCCTAACGATAACGGCCGGCGGATCAGTAACCGATACGGCTACGCTGTCAGGAACGAACATTTTTGCTGGTACGGTCCAGTTCAGGCTCTACTTGGGTGCTTCTTGCTCAGGCAACGTTCTTCAGTCGAACACGATACCTTTTAGTGGAGTTGGTCCCTACTCAGACACGTTCACGATCCCCAACCCGGGCACATACAGCCTACGAGCCTCTTATAGCGGTGACTCGCTAGACCTCGGTTCTACGAGTCCCTGTGAGCTAGGAGTTACAGTAACAAAACAATCTCCCACGTTAACGACCACGAGTATTCCTCTTCTTCCAGCGAGCATAACTTTTGGCGGCTCCATTGTCGACACTGCCTCCTTGACGGGGGGCACGTCGAACGCTGGCGGCACAGTTACCTATAATCTGTTCAGTAATGCCGGTTGCGCTGGAACTCCAGTTCAAACCAGTACTGTAACGGTCACTAACGGAATCGTTCCGAATTCTAAGAGTTTTATCATAAATTCTGGAGGTTCATACAGTTTGAAAGCTGTCTACAGTGGCGACAAGAACAACGCCGGCCCCGTAAGCAGTTCCTGTGAAGCAACGCTAACCGTGGGTAAAAGTACTCCGTCGATCACTCCTTCGTTTGTATCTCCAACGACGATTTTTGTTGGCCAATCGTTAACTGTTTCAGCTAGTCTGTCGAGCGCTACGTTCAACGCGGGTGGCACCGTCCAATACGACCTATACAGTGATAGTTGTGTGACTTTCATTGCCGCGCACACCGTGACCGTCAGTTTCGGCCATGTTCCTAACACGAGCTTCATCACCACCCTCGCAAGCATGAGTTACCATGTCACGGCGACCTATTCTGGCGACGCCAGTAACGCGCCCTCCGGTCCGAGTGGTTGTTCAGCCGGGGGCACCGCAATTGTTAAGCAGCTCACCCCTTCCATCTCGACCCAGCTCTCAACAACTACGGTAGCTCCCTTCGGCTCAGTTACTGATTCCGCCATGTTGTCCGGGACCAGTGGCAATACGGCGGGGGACCAAGTCATCTACACGATGTATAGTACTGGTAACTGCATGGGACCTCCAGTCGGAGCACCGACCACCGTATTCATAACTAATGGCGGGGGCGTACCCAGCGTAACTCTCATCACTAATGCAGCTGGCTCATACAGTTTCCAAGCCGTTTTCCAGGGAGATACCAACAATAATCAGGCAACTAGCACCTGCGAGCCCTTCACCGTTCAGTTGTTCACCCCATCAATATCCACTCAGCTTTCAGCTACGACGATAGTTTTTGGTGGCACGATTACTGATTCGGCTACTCTAGCCAATGCGGGCGCGCCCGCGGGCGGGAGTGTCACCTACAACTTGTACTCAAACGGCGCCTGCACCGGAACCATCGTCCAGGCTGATACTGAAACTGTCACGAATGGAGTCGTTCCATCAACCCATACCCCGTTGACACCCAATAGTGGAGGAACCTTCGGCGTCCAAGCGGTTTACAACGGCGATGGTGTTAGAAACAATCCGTCGGCGCCGAGTTCCTGTGAGGTGCTTACGGTGAATCAAGTTTCGACTCAGATTTCCACGAAGCTCACACCAACAACAATACTCGTCGGTTCAACCGCAACCGATACAGCTATACTGACAGGATTTGCGCCTAATGCTGGCGGGACGGTCACTTTCTCGCTCTATGCAGGATCGACTTGCTCAGGTACCGTTATCTACACTTCGTCTGGAATCCCAGTTACGAACGGAGTCCCAGTACACTCCTTCACGACGCGCACTTTCCAAGCAGGTAGCGGAGGACCCTACAGCATTAGTGCTGTCTACAGTGGCGACCCCAACAATGCAGGCGCAACAAGTGCCTGTAATGAACTTCTGTCGGTCCAGGAAACCCCAACCCTTTCCACGGTGTTATCGGCGGGTACAATAGAGGCTCTTCAGCCGGTAACGGATTCTGCTACGCTTAGCGGCGCGACCTCTCAGAACCATTGGCCCGCAGGAGGCACCGTGACCTACGCTCTCTATACGGGCGGCAGCTGCTCCAATGTTGCGCTAGACACAAGCCCCGTTACAGTGGCGAATGGAGTAGTGCCAAGCACTACTTTTCCAGGAACAGATTTCAACACCCCCGGCCCATACAGCATCAAGGCACGCTACAGCGGTGACTCCTACAACACCGCCGCCAGTGCCACATGCGAATCCTTTACGGTCACACCTGCGACTTCATCGATCTCCACTCAGCTCTCAGCTTCTTCTCCGATCTTCACAGATGAGTCAATCACGGACTTGGCTACTCTGAGCGGGGTAACCGCCAACGCTGGCGGTTCGGTTACGTACAGTCTGTATCCAAACGGCGTCTGCCTAGGATCAATTGCTACAGATACTGAAAACGTCGTCAACGACGTTGTCCCTACCTCGACACCATTCCATGTACATAACTCTGGCACCTTCAGCGTTCAGGCAACGTACAGTCCGGACGCCAACAATTCTCCGGCGACTAGCTCCTGCGAAGTCTTCACCGCTGTGCTCCATTCACCAACGATCTCGACGCAACTTAGCGCTACTAGCATTAGTTTTGGCGGCACGATTACTGATTCGGCAACTCTAGCCAATGCGGGCGCGACCGCGGGCGGAAGTGTCACCTACAACTTGTACTCAAACGGCGCCTGCACCGGAACCATCGTCCAGACTGATACTGAAACTGTCACGAATGGAATCGTTCTAACCTCCAATCCGTTAACACCCAATAGTGGAGGAACCTTCGGCGTCGAAGCAGTCTACAACGGTGACGCGAATAATAATGGCCAGACGAGCAGCTGCGAAGCGTTCACAGTGAGCCCTCTTTCACTTACCACCCAGCTTTCAGCGACGGTAGTTCCCACGGCCGGCAGTATTTCTGATTCCGCAACGCTGAGCGGGGCTACAAGCAATGCCGGTGGCACTGTGACTTACACCCTGTATGCTGGGCCTACATGTTCAGGTGCGGTTCAAGGAAGTTCGGCCGCTCTCACCGTTACGAACGGGGTTGTTCCGAACTCAGGCGTCTTCCAACTCTCCAATCTCAGTCCAGCGACTGGCTCCTTCAGCTTCCAAGCAGTCTACAGCGGGGACGCCAACAACAAAGGTGTAACGAGTACTTGCGAACCGTTTTCAGTCGTAAAGGCTTCCCCCTCGATCTCCACTCAACTTTCAGCAACAACGATCACAGCCGGCGGGTCCGTCACAGACACAGCTACGCTTATGGGCGCGACTTCTAACGCTGGAAATATTGTAACATACACCATGTACGCCGGAAGCTCATGTTCCGGGACCATTCTAGGCAAGTATATTGAAACGCTAACCAACGGGTTTGTTCCAACGTCAGGCGTCTTCACCGCGAACTCTGCTGGAACTTACAGTTTCCAGGCGGTCTACAGCGGCGACACCGGCAACAATGGTGCATCCTCTGCCTGCGAAATCCTAATTGCGACCGCACAGAAGTCCTCTCCCACGATTTCCACACAGCTTTCGACTACTAGCATTACAGTGTTCGGTTCCGTGACAGACAAGGCGACGTTGACGGGAGCTACTTCGAATGCGGGCGGAACGGTCACCTTCACGATGTACAATGGTGGCTCGTGTTCCGGCGGCTCTGTTGGATCGGACACAGAAACCGTCACAAACGGAGTTGTCCCAACTTCAAGTGCGTTCGGCACGAGTGCGGTGGGCTTGAACAGTTTCCAGGCAGTTTACAGTGGCGACACAAACAATAATGGCGCAACCAGCCCTTGTGAAGTCCTTACCGTGAACCCCGCTTCCCCCACGATATCCATCATTCTATCCTCCAACACCATCCTTCACGGCGGTTCAGTCACGATTTCAAGCGGCTTGATCGGCGCTACAAGTAATGCGGGTGGAACGGTAACAATCACAATGTACATTGGGGGCACATGTTCCGGAAGCGTTGTAGGGTCCCCGGACGCGTTAACTGTCACTAATGGGGTCGTCCCAATGTCAAGCCCATTCTTCGCTAACACAGCGGGCACGTACAGCTTACAAGCAGTCTACGGCGGAGACGCTAACAACATGGCCGCAAGTTCAGCTTGCACGATCCTAACAAGCACCTAATCGCAAACCGACCCTATACAACCCCCATTCTACTCCGCCAAATCAGCTCAACTTTCATCCAGTTCAATAACCTCGGGTCATACCATTGCTGATTCAGCTACACTGACAGGCGCGACTTCAAACGCGGGCGGTACAGTCACCTACAACCTGTAACCTAAGGGCGCCTGCTCGGGGAACATGGCAGCGAGCGGAACGGACACGGAAACTGTCACCAACGGCTTTGTTCCAGCCACTTCAAGGCAGTTAGGCTTCAATGGGGTAGGCAACTTCAACATCACTACGAGCTACAGCGGAGACAGCCGCAATAAACCAGTCAACAGCCTATGCGAAGGCTTCTCGGTCACTATGACGATCCTACCGTCGATCATGTTAGCAGCAAGCTCATCGCTATCAACTCCTCCGACTCAGCCTCAAATCTTCTCATCAAGAATTTGGTGACTCTGAAAACCGGGCGGCTCTACAGCGACGAGCTAGATTCGTTCTAGTTCGCACCAGGCATAATCAACATCCGCCCCTATATCCGCAGTGGGAGGCAGACTTCCTCACACGTTGAGGAGCGTATTTTTCACAGAGATACTTGTAGTGATAGTCAAGTAGTTGTTGTAGTTGTAGTTTTAGTAGTTTTAACGATGACGGAAGTAGTTGTAGATGTGGTGATAATCACATTTGTTTTAGTCCCTGTCACTGTGACGGTCGTGTATGACACGGTCGCCCTCGTTGCGGTCTGTGTTAGAGTATTTGTAGCCGTCGAGATGGTCACGGTTTGGACTGTGCGAGTTCCGGTTATTGATGTGGCCGTCGTGACCTGAACGGACTGAACGGTGCGGGTTGCAACATTTGTCGACGTAGAGACTATGAGGGTAGCTACGGTGCGAGTTGAAGAGGCTGTTGTTGTCGTAAAGGTTACAGCAGTAAAGGTACCCGTAGCGGTTGCCGGCACAACCGTGGTGGATGTAGTGGTCACAGTCGCTGACGCAGTACTGAACGAGGTTGTGGCCCTAGTTGCAACTGTAGTGGTCACTGTAACGAGCGAAGTTGAAGTCGTAGACGTAGCGGTCACGTCCACAGTTGAAGTCGTCGATGTCAAGGTTGTGGAATGAGCGGTAACAGTACTAGTCACAGTCGTAGGTGCAGTCGTAAAACTGGTTACAGACTGAGTTGCGACCGTGGTCGTGACCACGGTAGGCGAATAGGTGGTTGAAGTCACAGTAGGCGAATACTCAGTCGAAGTCACAGTAGGCGAATACTCAGTCGAAGTCAAAGTCGAAGTCAAAGTCGTAGTCGCCGAATACTGAGTCGAAATCAACGTCACAATCGTAGTAGGCGAATAGCTGGTTGAAGTCACAGTAGGCGAATACTCAGTCGAAGTCACAGTAGGCGAATAGCTAGTCGAAACCAAAATCACAGTAGGCGAATAACTGGTCGAAGTCACAGTAGGCGAATACTCGGTCGAAATCAAAATCACGGTTTGAGACTCAGTAGTAGTAGTACAACAGTAGTACGCAGTGATACTCGAAGTGACAGTAGGCGAATAGCTAGTCGAAATCAAAGTCACAGTAGGCGAATAACTGGTCGAAGTCAAAGTCGTAGTAGGCGAATACTCAGTCGAAGTCACAGTAGGCGAATAGCTAGTCGAAATCAAAGTCACAGTAGGCGAATAACTGGTCGAAGTCAAAGTCGTAGTAGGCGAATACTCAGTCGAAGTCACAGTAGGCGAATAGGTGGTCGAAATCAAAGTCACAGTAGGCGAATAACTGGTTGAAGTCACAGTAGGCGAATATTCAGTCGAAGTCAAAGTCGTAGTAGGCGAATACTCAGTCGAAGTCACAGTAGGCGAATAGGTGGTCGAAATCAAAGTCACAGTAGGCGAATAGCTGGTTGAAGTCACAGTAGGCGAATATTCAGTCGAAGTCAAAGTCGTAGTCGTCACAGGCGTCGTCGTGGTAGTTGTGGTCGTCACAACGGTGGGCGTAGTAGTAATGGTAGTTGTGTCCGGCGTTACTACTATTACGGTGCTCAGGGTGACAGGTTGCAATACGACGGTCTGCACGGTAACAGGCAGAGAAAACACGGTGGTAACAGTAAAGGGCTGAGAGAATGTGTAGTATGCTGTCCCAGTCAACGTTGTGTCGGAGCCGGTGACGATTACTTGTTGTGTAGCCGTTGTTACCGGCTTAGTAAACGAATAAACTCGGGTAGTGGCTGGCGTCGTTTCGGTGGACACGGTGGTTGATACCGTGGTTGTTTGCACCACGGTCGTTGTAACATCATTAACCGCTAACGCTTGTGAGAAGCCTGGCGTGGCAACAAACCCCATGACTAATGCCGTGACCGCTACCGCCAAAACTGCGTACGCGACATACCGTGCAGCATTACTCCTAGCAGGAACGCTCTGTTTGGCTTCGGCATTGTTTTCTGGCACGGTTGCTCAGCCTGAATAGCCCGTAAATGCGTTCTTGTTTGCGCCCCTGCATTTAGTCATTTTCCGGGTCCCCGTACGAAGGCATCTAGCGTAGGCACGCGCCCTTCGCCCAATATACAACAACGCGGCAATGCGTCCTCGAGCCCAGTTAAGCTAAGATCGGCCGGCTCTGTTACCTTCACGTTTGGTAGATGGCTTTCACTAACCTGTCCGCCTTAATTGCGAGGTCGGCCAGTCATCAGCCGATGAAGCACTGTCAAACACGAGATCTGGCTGCCCGTATCCGAAGTAGCCGACGGACCCGATGTTGGGCACCGGGTTGCTTTGACCGAGCGTAAAACCCTGAACTTATTTAAGTAAGGATTTCCTTACCTAGATAGGAGACCATGACGAGCGAACTTACCTTCAAGAAGGTGAAAGTCTCGGACAAGGGGCAGATTTCGCTGCCAATGGAAATCCAACGAGAAGTCGGTATAAAGAAGGGCGACGAACTCCTTCTGATCAGAAAAGGGCAGAAGATAGTTCTGGAGAAGCCTCGAAGAATC